>ULVT01071915.1_pt1 | contig 15571 bp, 9 predicted proteins | sample 1959701 | NCBI WGS metagenome assembly ULVT01 (sample SAMEA4835793, study PRJEB28245) | human gut metagenome | biome: gut microbiome; material: fecal sample | place: Denmark | collected 2008
CTATTTCTAATTTTTGAAGGACATACAAAATTACATAGACCACAATTTATACATTTACTATTTCTTTTTAAAGGATTAATATGCATAGGACACACTAAATTACATAGCCCACAATAAATACAAGGACTACTCTCTTCATCAACCACTTTATTTATAATAACTCCCTCTAAATTACTAGTAATAATCATATCTTCCCGTACCTTAGGACCACATAACGAATTATTTAAAATAATCTCATAATTCCTTTCTTTAATCTTAATATACTTAAAATAATCACTAAGTTTTGTATATAACTTAACTTTTAACGTCACGCCTTCTTCCACAGCATTTCCATTAATCGTAATATTCTTCTCCGTTAAACTCTGTCTTTTTAATATCGTCTTATATATCTTTAAAATAAACTCTAAATCAACTAACTTAGAATTACTATCTAAATTTAATTCACTTTCCAATACTTTAGGATTCCCAATAGGATAATAATTATTAACTATCTTTAACTTTAATCTATTAGTAGTCGTATTATTTAAGTATTCACTTATTAACTCTTCATTTTGAGACACTACAACTAAGTAAACACTATCTAAATTCATCGTATTAATTAGTATCTCTATCGTATTAATTATCTTCTCCGCATCATTCTTTAACATAAAGTATTTATTAAAAATATAAGGATCTTGATCAATCGTATTAATATATAAACTCTTTATATTAGAAGTAAATATCTTATCTAAGTTAGGAAGTCTAGTAGTCATATAATCTCTATTTAAAGGCTCTCTAGTTTGATTCAAACTTAACTCTTTAAAATCATTACTAATACAATAATACTCTCTATTTTTTATTAATACTTTATTTACGATAAATCCAGATATAGGAAGACTTACTCCATCAATCACACTATCTTTATAGACATACGTATTATTTACATTAATACCACTAGATACTGGGATATAAACCATATCCGGATCTAATACTTCTTTATATATCTTAACTGGCTTAATATTAAGCTCTTTTTGGATATCAATTTTCTTCATGTAACCACCAACCACTCTCTATTAAGAATATCACATTTTTACTCCTTTAGAAAGAAAAAATTAGAAGGCTTAATCTTCTAATCTTACACTAACGAGTTTTGATACGCCTTGTTCTTGCATCGTAATACCATATAAACAATCAGCATATTCCATCGTCCTTTTTTTATGAGTAATAATAATAAATTGAGATTTATCTTTCTTCGTCTCTAAGTACTTACCAAAAACATCAACATTTGCTTCATCTAACGCTGCTTCAACTTCGTCTAAAATAACAAATGGTACAGTTTTAACATTAAGTATTGCAAACAACAACGCAATAGCAGTCAAAGTACGTTCCCCACCCGAAAATAACATAATTGAATTTAACTTCTTTCCAGGAGGCTGCGCTGAAATTTCAATGCCGGTCTCTAAAAGATTATCTGGGTCTGTAAGCTCTAAATGACCTTCACCACCTCTAAATAAAGTCTTGAATACACTCTTAAACTCGGTATTAATCTTATTAAAAGTTTCAATAAATCTCTCTGTCATAATGTTATCCATTTCTTCAATAACTTTATGTAACTCTAAAACTGAAGTTTTTAAATCATCACTTTGTTCCGTTAAGAATACATACCTTGTATTAACTCTTTCATACTCCGCAATCGACCCTGTATTAACTTCTCCTAAAGCTTTTATCGCACTCTTTAACTTATTAACCTGAAGTCTAGCACTATCCATATCAATTTCTAAATCAACACTCCCCATAGCGCCTTCATAGGTCATATTATAATTTTCATTTAAATTAAGTAAATAATTATCTAACTTAACATCCATTTTACCTAAAGCTATCTCATTACGATTTAACTCTTGCTTTAACTGATTATATTCACTATTAACTTTTCTCGCTACTTGCTCTAACTCGGCAATCGAAGTACTAGTATCACTCTTTGTACTCTTTAACTTACCAAGTTCTTGAACTAAAAGTTCTTTCTTAGTCAAAGTATTAGAATACTCTTCCATAATACTTTCAAGCTCTTGGTCTAAAGAATTCTCTTTAACATGGGTTGTACCTTCTAATTCCTTAGCTTTCTCCTCATATCTACTCTTTAATTCATTAAAACTAATATTCTTTCTATTTAAAGTTTCTCTAATTTCAATAAAACTCTTTTGATTAGTTTCAATATCTTTATTTAAGCTATCATTAGTCTCATTTACTTTATTTAAATCTTTTGCAATAAGTTCTAGCTCTTGTTCTAAAGTATCTCTCTTCTTAAGAAGATTATTTAACTCTAACTTTTGCGAAGCCAAACTATTATTGTTCTTATAAACACCACCAGTTAAAGCTCCATTGGTATATTGAATCTCTCCATCTAACGAAACAATTTTATACTTATATTTTATTTGACGTCCAACTTTATTTAAAGTATCAATATCTTTAACTATTAAGGTATTACCGAGTTGATTTTTAATTACGTCCTCATACTTCTTATCATACTTAACAATATCACTTGCTACTCCAACAATATCATTTTGCACAAGTTTCAAAGTCTCATTATCAATACTTCGTGGTTTAATAATATTCATAGGAAAGAACGTTGCTCGTCCTAGTTTATTATCTTTCAAATAATTAATTGCCATTTTAGCACACTCAGTATCATTTACCACAATCACATTGCTGTTAGCCCCTAAAGAGGTCTCAATCGCACTAATATATTTATCTGGAATATCTAAAAGTTTAATAATCGTCTTATGGATACCATGAAGTCTTGGATTATTTAATACCGACTTAACCGCTAAAGGTAGTTTAACATCATTCAAAATATTATCATTAATAATCTCTATTTTATTTTTTATATCTAATAACTCTTTATTTTTAATTGCCTCTTCGTTATTTAATGCATACTTCTTCTTAGATACTTTAAGTAACTCTTCTTCTAAACTATCTTTTTCATCTTTAACTTTATTAAACTCATCCGTAATATTCTTAATTTCTTGTTCTAAAGTCGTAATATTTTTCTTTAAGTTTAGCTCTTCTTCTTTAAGTAAAACAATATTCTCTTGTAATTTAGCATCTTCAACTTCATACTTTTGACGTTCTAATACTAGTTGCTTTTGGGCTTGTAACTCCGCAAGTCTCTTTTCTAGCCCCATTAGCTCGTCATTAGATTTACTTATTGCCTCATCTAATCTAATGTTCTCTAATTTCAAAGTCTCTAACTTCGCCGTATCTTTATTACTTGTCAAGTCCATTTCTTCTAATGTTGTCTTTAAAGATTCGTTCTTAGCTTTAATCTTGTTATATTCGTCATTCGTCGTTTTAATATCATGAACAATTAACGATACCTCAACATTTTCTAAGTCTGTTTTATACTCTAAATATTGCTTTGCTATCTTTGATTGTTCCCTTAAAGGTTCTAGCTGTGTTTCAATTTCTTTTATTAAAAGTTCTACCCGCTCTAAGTTATCATTAGTTTTTTCTAACTTCTTTAACGATTCTTCTTTTCTTCTTTTATACTTTAAAACCCCTGCCGCTTCTTCAAAAATACTTCTTCTAGCTTCCGGTTTTGAATTAACAATATCCTCAACACTACCCTGACTGATTATATTAAAAGACTCTTTCCCAGCCCCACTATCCATAAATAAATCGATAATATCTTTTAATCTAGCCTTAGCATTATTAATGTAGTATTCATTTTCTCCACTCTTATAAACAACTCTTTTAATTTCTAACTCACTAAATTCACTATTTAAGTAATGGTCAGAGTTATCAAGAGTTAAAGAAACCATCGCTCTACTCATGGCATTTCTAGTTTTAGAACCTGCAAATATAACATCACTCATTGACCCCGTACCACGTAAAGACTTAACCGATTGTTCACCTAAAACCCAACGTACAGCATCAACAACATTACTTTTACCCGAACCATTCGGTCCAACAATACAAGTAATTCCGTCATGAATATCTAATTCAATTTTATCCGCAAATGATTTAAAACCACTTGCCTTAATACTCTTTAAACGCATAACTCCTCCTACTTAAAATTATTAGCGCACTTACGAAAAGCATCTCTAGCAGCTTTCTGTTCAGCTTCTTTTTTACTCTTACCAATGCCCCTACCATAAATAATATTATCTATCTTAACTTCAATTTCAAAAGTTTTATCATGAGATGGGCCATATTCATTTACTAAAACATACTCCAATGTCTTTTTATTCATTTGGGTCATTTCTTGTAAAGCACTCTTATAATCACTCAAAAATGATTTACCACTTTTAATATAAGGAATAACTATCTTATAAACGTAAGCTTTCGCAACTTCAAAACCTTGGTCTAAGAAAATACAACCAAGTATCGCCTCAAAAATATCGGCAATTATTGTTTCATTAACGTTTCCTTCTTGACCATGCCCAACACGAATATAAGGAATATAGCCAATTTTTTTAGCATACTCATATAAAGCATCCTCGCAAACATAAGATGCCCTAACTTTAGACATCTCGCCCTCTTTTAAATTCATATTTTTATATAAATATTCACTCGAAATAAGTTGAAGGACAGCATCCCCTAAAAATTCTAATCTTTCATAAGAAGGTACTTGATGCTCATAAGCATAACTAGTATGTGTAAGAGCCGTCAATAAAAGTTCCTTATTATTTATATGTACATCATATTTATCTAAAAAGTCCATAACAATTCTCCTTTAAGTTTAATCCAAAAGAATTATACCAAACTTTAACCATCTTTTAAAGTCATTTTAACTGCCATGCCTGTATTTATTGGAGTTTTTAATAATATTCAAAAAATCCTACCTTTTCAAGTAGAATCTTTGTTGTTATTTTTCTAAACTATTCTTAATCTTTAACACTTCATCAACTGATAAGCCTGAAACAGCTGAAATTTTTTCAATACTATCTCCAAAGTTCAATAAATTTTCAACCATTTTTTGTTTTTCTTCAAGACGACCTTCAACGCGTCCTTCAATGCGGCCTTTATTCTCGCCGGTTTCGGCAGCTAAAGCCATATCAGTATTATATACTTTTTCTTGTTCTTCTTGCTCATCAACATACATTAAATTGCTGTATTGATTTGAATAATTTTTCATAAAGAAAGCCACCTTACTAAGTATTGGGTCATCGCCTGCTAGTATTTTAGTTTCTTGAATACTACTACTAACTAGCATTTTTAAGGCTCTATATAACCAATTCCTAGTTTCATTATAAGCAATTTCTTCGACATTTTCAAGATATACGAAAACAAATTCTGGTGTATATTTCATTACTTTATTGGTTCTATTGCTTCTCATGGCAAAGCCTTCAGTAAGATAATCACAATCAGCATCATATTTACCACGAATAAAATTTACTTGAATAAGTCTTAACTTCTTATAATTTTTACCATCAACTTCTTCACTTATAACAATACGAAAGGCATAATTTGTGCCTTTAATGACATTACCAGCCGAAAAACTTGAATAAGCCTCGACATCAATAAAAAAATTATCTTCAACGTGTAACAATAAATCTGTTATCATTTTCTTACTACTATGTTGCTCAAGGGGTAATTCGGCATCTACAAAATAAGATGCTTCAATGCTTTTGGGATTAACATCTAGTAACTCGATTAAAATTTTATTGATAAATTCTTTATAAGTTTTACAAATGGCTTTAAAAGGTCGGTCATAAATCAGTGGAATTTGATAATCCGGATTGATTTTTTTGTATTCTACAATATTTCTTGGTACAACTTTAGTCTTGTTTATTATATTATCGATCATTTCATCACTCCCTTTCTCTTTAAATTTTCTACTAGTTTTTTCATCAAAACCTCCGATTTTTCTAAGAGGGAAAAATTCTATCCCTCTACTACTCTTTATTACCGGAAAAGTGCCAATTTTCTTTTTTTCTGTGCATTTTTGGCAAAGTTTTTTCAAAAAGGCCAAAATTTGACGCAAATTTGACACTTTTTAACCTAGAAAAAAGACACATCTCGTGTCTTAAATATCTTTCGTAAACTCCAATAATCGTAAGAATACTCTAACAAATTTGTCTTCCAAACCTTGTCGTTTAAGCCTCTTAATTGCAATCCTTTTATCGCTATAATCTTTATCACTAAACATTATCTCACTTAAGATATCTTTTAGCGTTGTCTTTATTGGAATATCAGCAATAATTGAATCAATATCTTCATTAATAATTCTAACTGCATCAATTTCAATATCATTACCCTTACAATTAATCGTTAACTGTCTTACCGTTGGAACATCCTTAACCTCGATAACAAAGTCATTATCTTCAATATAAGATTCATACGAAATAACCTCAGCTTCCAACATAACTACAACATCGCTAGCTTTCTTAGTATTTCTAAATCTTATCTTATAATTTCTTGTTTCTGGAATAATTCCACTCTTACCTTCAAAAGGTCTTATGATTAAAGTATAGTTATTTTGCAAGTAGTTATAATCAAATCTCGTTACAATATAATATCCATCCTTATATAGCGAACTAACCCCATCATCTTCATATAAATTATAAATATTATTCTTGCCAGGAAACACATGAACTTCTAACGACTTAGGAGTATTAGTAGCATTAATATTATCTTCTAAATCATTTAATATAATAATTGACCCACTCTTAGCAAATACGGGATAATCTTCATCTTTAAAGAACATAACATATCTTTTATTACCAATATATTTCTTACCAGTCTTAAAATCATACCACGTACCTTCTGGTAAATAAATTTGTTCAATTGCTCTATTCATGATCAAATCTTTAGGTTTTGTAATCGGAGCCACTAAAAGCTCACTACCAAAATAATATTCATTACAATACAATACTGCATCATATATTTCAGGGACTTTATAATATAAAGGTTGAATCACTGGAGTTCCTATCTTATGATATTTATACCCTTCAGCATACAAATAACTTACTAACCTAGCTCTTAACGTACAATAATCTTTAACAATTGTAAATGTTTTTAAATCCCAACGCCAAGGTTCTCTCTTATAATAATGTCCCTTCGTACTAGCAAATCTAAATATTGGTTGAAAACATCCTAACTCCACATATCTTAAGTAAAGTTCTTGGTCTTCCATTCCCTCTTTAAATCCCCCAATATCATGACTATACCAAGTAAGTCCTAAATTAGCAGCGCGACTTGTAAGTTCCGGAATTTTTTTCAAAGTCTCCCAACTAACTACTGTCTCCCCACTAAAGTAAATAGGATAACTAGCCGGTGCATTTCCACTAATTCTTGATAATTCTAACCCACGATTATTATTAAACTTTTTAAAATCATTAATATGATAATAGTTAAGTGCTGTAAGCTGATTACTATCTCTTGTTAAATAATCAATAAAGAAAAAATCTGCTCCATCATTATATAAAGGATTAATTAACTTATCTAAATATGCACTAATAAACTTCTTATCAAATGCATTAAAAGGTATGGTTTGATTATCGGTAATCTCAAGCTCACTTGCAAACTCTTGGAACTTAAACTCATGAGGATGTATTCCTTCACTAGGATTAATCTTCAACCCCAGTCTTATCCCTCTATCATGTAGGTAATCACTAAACTCTTTAGGATTAGGAAATAAATCTCTATCAAAAGTAAAGCCACTAACGTACTTCTTATCGTCATTCTTATCTTTAATATGCCAATACTCTCCTAGTAATATTGTACTAACTGGTATTTCATACTTATTAAAGTTAAAAACTAAATCTTTAATACTATCAAAATCATATCTTTGATCTTTATACCACCATATACCAAGAGCATATTTAGGTATTAAAGGGGGATTACCTATCAAAGTAAAATAATCTTTTAAACATTCACCAAAGTCTCTACGATATAAGAACACATAAGTATCTATTCTCTTCTTTTCTGGAACACTTAAATATCCTTCATTATCAATAATTAAACTACTAGAGTCATCTATTGATACAAAACCATCCGTTGAATACAACCCTTTTCGTTTTACAAAAACATCTCTTGCTCTTATCTTATCCATTTTAACGTTTTTATTCTTATTTTTTTCATTTTCACTTAATATTTGTTCAGCCTTACTAATATAAACTTCTTTTGTATCAATATTTTCTACAACACTTCCAAAGTTGCGGGCTTCATCATGTTTAAAATACCAAACTTTATCCGTATCTAAAAGATTAATTCTAAGGTTAGAATCTGGCGCAAAAGTAGACCCCACAAAAGGTTTTTCTTTCAAATATTGTAAACGATAATGCTTCGTTGTAATAACTAAAAACTTATTATCTTCTTGAACATCAAATTCAATTAAAGGAAAGTTTCTATTCTTAACTAACTCTGTATAATTATCAAAAAATATTCCTGCTTCATCATATTCTAATCTAATTAAAATATCACTAAGTATTGTAATACGATATTTTTCTCCCTTAAATACCGCCTTAGGGTTACTAAATTTATTTTGATTATCTAACTTAAAATGTGTGCCTAAAGTACTCATCATACCCCTCTACTTTCTATTTACAAGTATATCAAAATTAGATAGAATAATCAAGGAAGTGATTCTATGTTTAAATACTCTTTAGATAATAAAAGATATCATACATTAAACTATTATTATCGAAATAAATATGGTAAGAAAGTTTTTAAAGTTTCTCTTAATGCTAACTTTAGTTGCCCTAATAAAATAAATGGTAATGGTTGTATTTTTTGTTCTAAATTAGGTAGTGGGGACTTTGCTGGTAATGCATCATTAGACTTAATAACTCAGTTTAACGAGGTTAAAGAAATTATGGAACATAAGTGGCCAGATGCTTATTATATTGGTTACTTTCAAGCTAATACAAATACCTATGCCCCAGTTAATATCTTAAAAACCAAGTTTGAACCTATCTTAAAAATGCCTAACTTAGTTGGATTATCTATTGCTACCCGTAGTGATTGTATTAACGAAGAATGTCTTAACTATCTTAAAGACTTAAATACCAGAACAAGTCTTACTATCGAACTTGGTCTTCAATCAATGTATGATGAAACACTAAAATATATCAATCGAGGCCATGATTTAAATAACTTTATTACTTGTGTTAAAAAATTAAAAGAAAGTAATATCAAAGTCGTTGTCCATATCATTAACGGTCTTCCAGGGGAAACTAAAGAAATGATGATTAATACGGCTAAGTTTCTTAATGATTTAGATATTGATGGTATTAAAATTCATATGTTGCATATAATTAAAAACACCCCCCTAGCTGACATCTATCTTAGTAAACCATTTTGCCTTCTAACTAAAGATGAATATATCGATATTGTTGTCTCGCAGTTAGAAGTATTAAAACCCGAAATTGTTATTCATCGTCTTACTGGGGATCCTAAAAAAGAAGATTTAATTGCACCTGACTGGGTTCTAAAGAAATTTGTAGTTCTAAATGACATTGATAAAGAAATGAAAAGAAGAGATACTTACCAAGGTAGTAAAATCTCTTCCTAATTATTATTTAAATTTACTATTCTTCACAATAGTATTTTTTTAAGCCCTATTTTACATTTTGGCTGAGTTTTATTTTGCATTTTGGCTAAAATTAAAAAGACTCACCACATAAGATGAATCTTTCTACTTCGGCCACTTAGTTCTTTTATCGATAAACTTCTTTAATTCTAATTTTTGTGTTTCTTGAGCTTTTATCGGACTTTCACTATAAATAAGTAAGTCATTATAAAATTTAGATAATCTTATTTTTCTTAAAGCCATAGCTTTACAATGATTAACCCATTGTCTTGAAATATGTAAATGCTCTGCTACTTCATCTTCACTATAAACATAACCATCTAACCCATAAAGCATTCTAAGGATCATAATCTCATTATCCTTCAAACATACTTTTTTAAATAAATTACTAAGTACTTCTGACATTTCTTTTTGTTCTATATTTTCAAATATCTCTTCCTCATACGTAGGTATACTAACATTTTCTAAATCATCTACATCCTTAGTCTTTTCATAATGAAATATAATGTTATCTATAGCTGTCTTACTTTTATGCATTATTTTCATTAACTCTAAAGTACTAGGCATTCTACCATATTTATAATTAAACTCATCACATATTTTTCTATATTTATTAATATCTTGATACATCAATTTAGGTAATCTATATGGCCTACTATTTACATTGATATACTCTTGAATATAAAATCTTATCCAGTTAGTAGCATATGTTAAAAATCTATTACCACTTCTTACATCATAATGACTAGCGGCATATAATAATCCTTCATTGCCTACTTGTATTAAATCTTCTTTAAAATCTTCACTAAAATTATATTTACTAACTATCTTGATAACATACCTTAAGTTATGAGCAACTAACTCATTACGAGCATTACTATCTCCTTCAAGTATTCTATATCCAAGTTTCTGTTCTTCTTCCTTAGTTAAAACATCATAGTCTTCATCTTTTATTTCTTGCATATATAAACTATTCATGTTTATCACTCTTTTTAGAAACATCATACCCCATTTTTCTAGCAATTTTCTTATGTTGTTTAACTAAATTTCTTTGCATTTTATCAATATTTTCTGCTGCCTCATCTGGTGCATCTAAATACGCTGCATATTCTTTAATTTCTTGACATAGCCTCAACTTTATTATCGCATTATTAGTTAATTGTTGTACTCTTTGTTTAGATGTATTCATTATTTTAGCAATCTCTATATAAGTATGTTCCCTACAACCAATTCCTAATCTTAAACATAAAGCTTTATACTCAGGCTCACTAATATCACACTTATCTTTTAGTCCCAATAACTTTTCTTTCAATTCTTTTTTCTCTAAGGCATTATAATCTATATCCATAGGAATATCTTCTAAACTATTATCTCTTTCTAAAATTTTTCTAACCTTTTTAATATCTTCCATACTAAGATCAGTATTAAATAATATTTCTTCATCTGTTGGATTTACCCCGTACTTATTATAATAAGTAATTACATATGATTGATAAGGTATAATCAAGTTAATTGTATGATAAGGTACATTCATTATTTTATAAAGATTTCTTTTAATATAAGCTTCAATATACCAACTAGCATAAGTAGAAAACCTATATCCTTTAGTAACATCAAATCTTCTAGCAGCTTCCATAAGCCCCATATTACCCTCTTGAATTAAATCTAGAGTATCTATCTTACTACCAGCGTATTTTTTTACTCGCTGAAGTACTAGTTTTAAGTTAGATTTAACCAATATATTAACGGCTTCTTTATCCCCATTTAATATTCTATAACCTAAATCTTGTTCTTCTTCTAAAGCTAAATTCTTCCGATAATTAATTTCATTTAAATACTGATAATAACTATCTTGTTCCTTAGGAATATGTAAACTATCTAGATCAACACTTTCTAATATCTTATCCCATAGCATTACAAAATTAGAATTTTTAAAAGTTTTATCTAATCTCTTACCTGGTTTACGATAATTTAAAATAACCATATTTTCCATCAAAACATTTATAATATAATTTTTCTTATATAGTCTTTCTACATCATGTTCTGTTAAACTATAATTAATAAACTTTAAAAACGTTAATAGCTTATATACTTGATTTAATATAAATTCTGTTTTCCTAACATCAATATTCATATTTACATTTATAAACTTATCAAATAATTCTATTCTTTTTTCATCATCTTTTATAGTGCTATCTAAGTACCATCTAATATTCTTTCTAAGTAAAGTATCAAATTCTCTTTTATTACTACTAGGATACATCTCGCTATTAGTTTTATCCTCTAAGTATTTATACTCTTCATAATCTAAGTAATTATAAGTTTCATATCTAACCATTACCTATCCCTCTTTCTTTTTCTTTTAAGTTCTATTTTTTCTCTTTCTATTCTTAAGTTTTCTAAAGCTTCCTTGGGATTATCCAGGTATTCACTTAATTTATCTGTTTCTCTACATAATCTTATTTTCTTTAAGGCATTTGTTGCTATTTGCTGTACTCTTTGTAATTTAACATTAAGTACATTAGCTATCTCTTGGTAGGTATAGATATCTCCATAATAACCATTTCTTGCTTTTAAGATAAATACCTCTCTATCACTTAATTTAGCATTAATAAATAACCTGTCTAAGTCTTTTCCTAAATAATCTCTAATGTAGTCATATTCTTCTTCATATTTTAATTCAACATTGTTTTCTTCATCATCTAACTCTACTGGCATATTAATACATCTTTTTATTACTTCTATATCTTCTATTGATACTTTTAAGTACTTAGCCATTATTTTATCAGTTATTACTACATTACTCTTTTCTAGTTCTTTTAATACTTTCTTATATTGTCTTACTAAGTCTTTCATCCCAGGACTTAATGTTAGAACACTATTTTTAGTTTCAATATAATCATTAATAGCTTTTCTAATCCACCAAGTAGCATAACTTAAGAATGTATTTCCTAATCTTACATCATATTTATATGTCGCATGCACTAATCCTTTATTACCCTCTTGAATTATTTCTTCTATTGGATATCCCATATTAGCATACTTAGAAGCTAACTTTACTACGTATCTTAGATTAGCTTCAATTAATCTTTTTCTAGCATTATTATCTCCATTTAAAATGGCATAACCTAACTCTTGTTCTTCTTCCTTAGTTAGTATCTTACTATTTAAATTTCTTATATCAATCATATATTGATTAAATGTCGTTACTTCTTCCATATATCAAAACCCCTTTTGGTAATTGTTTATTATAGCATATATTTATTTTTTGTAAAGTACTAACCATATTATTCCATAATAAAAAGCATGTATCATCTACATACTTTATCCTATATATGTTATTCTGGCATAGCCGTTTCCTTTTTTAGCACAATTTGATGTTGGTGTTTCACTTACACATGTTGTAGATATGGTTTTAGTACTCTCTTCAGATGATTCTTTGCAGTTATAGCAATACATTGCTTTATTGGTTAATAGAGAGTTTCCTATATAACCAGAACCTCCGCCGGCTCCACTATGACATCTAGCACTACCACCGCCACCATAGTAGCCACCGCCACCACCAGCTCCACCGCAACATTGCTGATATTGATTTCCCCCTTGGCCAAATGTACCAGATAAATCTGTTCTAGGAGTTCCCGATGTCGTTACATATCCACCAGAATCTTGCGTAGCTCCAGTTCCTAAAAAACCATAAGTGTTGTCTTTACCCATTCCGATTCCCCAATTATCAAGGCCATCATTTCCTTTAAATCCCCCTCCAGAACCGCCATAACCATCAACCCTTTGAGAATCTTCGCCTAAAGCCCCATCGGCATATCCTGATCCACCGCCACCACTAGACACAATTAATATGTTATTAATGTATGATGAAAGTGACGCTAATAACCCTGAACTAGTAGCAATATGAGTCGCTCCACCACCAGAAGATGATACAGCTCTTGGATTGTCACCACGACCATATCCACCACCATTATAACCACCTAAACAAGTGCTGCTATCAGTTGTATTACAATTATCTATGCCTTTTTGACCAACATTTAAATATAAAATGCTCTTTTCATTTAGTATTACGTTGCCAACCGAATATCCACCGTAACCGCCTTGTATTGTACTTGCTGAGACAGAATCATAAGCATTACCACCCTGTGCTCCCCAAGTTTCTAACTTATAAGTGCCACTAACCGGAGCAGTAAATACTTGCTCTGTACCTGTATAATCAAAATCAACAGACTTAGTAGGAGTAGCAACAACTACAACCCTAGATCTAAAAGACTTATTCATCGCATCAGTAGTCATTGGTGTTGCTTCATCCATCCAAAGTCTTAAAGAATAATTAATACTAGCATTTGGTCCTAAACTTCCAGTAGCTAGCACTCTAGATTCAACTGAACTATCATAATAATTATCCGTAGAACTTAAAGTAGCCATATTAACATAACTCTTATCATTAATCATGGTCATAATATATTTAGATGCTAAAGTACTACCCTCTAACTCTTCTAAATTAAGACTATAAGCCATCATAGAGTTACAAGTATTATTAACAGTAAAAGTATAAGGAGTTAAATTCTTACCTTCTTCATTCATAATAGGTATTTGTTTTTCTAACTTTATTACATTTTCTTCATTAGAAATAGAAAGGTTTAAACAAGAAGACTTAACAATATTCTTATTAGTTTGACTAACACTTACCATGTAATAAGCATAACTAACTCCCACTAATAAAGAAAGGATAAGTAATATCCCTAAAATACTTAAAATAATCTTTTTACTTGTACTTATATGTCCCATAGTATCCTCATATTTCTATCTTTATTATGATCAAATAAAAAGTATTTAAACATAATTCTTATATGACATATCATGTCATAGTATCAATACAAGAATAGCACTCCAATACCGTATTTTCACCCAAGTATAACTATTTAGTTATATGAAAAGTCTACTCTCACTATGCCTTAACAAATTATATTTTAATATACAAATATCAAGAAAAAAAGTCTAAATTCCATTATGTTTGGAATTTAGGCTTTTGTGGTGGTCGGCTAATGTCGACTAACCATCAGTCGTCCTTCGCCTGTAATCAGAGGGCGAAGGGCTACTCCGTTTCCTTATTTTTCTAAATCTTTATCTATTCTTGTTCGTTTATAAGCTCTACTCTTTAAGAGTGCCGCTTTGCGGCTGCTAAAGGGCACCAAAGACAACCCGGAAGGAATTGTACCTGTAACTACCGCCATCGTCGAAGTGGAAGACGAACAACCCAGCATCAGCGCTACCGTTGTAATAGCCCCCGCGTCCCACCCAAGGATTAGACGAGCTGACAGAATAACTATAATCTTGGTACCAAGCATTTCTTCCTGCTGATTTTGTTTTTAACGTTTCTTTTGTCGCATCTCCTAAATGATATTTTGTAAAATCACTACTTGAGTCAGTTCCAGTATATTTATCATAATATTTGGCTTCTGGCATTGAACTAAATCCAGCACTACCTATTGTATCATTATAGTTGCCCATAACATATTCCCATGCCCCACCAGACATATCATAGATTCCATAGATATTACCTGTAGTTGAAGCATTTACACCTGTTGCTGTATTCCAAGCATTGCAAGTTGATGCTTGACCTGAACTTACGCTCGATCCAGCACATCCAGTAGTATAACCTGAATTATTATTTATCCATACTTCACAACCTGAATCTATACAAGTTGAGGAATTGATATATCTTCCATATATTGATGATGATAGATATGCTACGGCTCCCCATTCCATATTTTTCATCATGTGTGAATCATCATTTGTAGATGTTCCATAAGTACTTGCTAATGTTGTTGTCATTAATCTTGATGTATTAAATTGTGCACTTACATTCATATTTCTTAAAGAACTTACATTTGATACAATTTTAGGTAATGTAGAAGTGTTTGAAGTTTCAAACTTTCCTACCCAGATACCCGCTAATTCTTTATCGTCAAAAGTGAATGCGGGATGCGTTAACCATTCGCCATTTTTAGTACCAGTTGATTTAGCTGTTGTTTTACTTTCAAAAGTTATATT
>ULVT01006568.1_pt1 | contig 15273 bp, 10 predicted proteins | sample 1959701 | NCBI WGS metagenome assembly ULVT01 (sample SAMEA4835793, study PRJEB28245) | human gut metagenome | biome: gut microbiome; material: fecal sample | place: Denmark | collected 2008
CCGCTATGAAGAATATATGGAAGAAGTCGAGAAATGCAATGAGATTAAAGATGTTAAGAAACGTGGGGAAGCTCTGCTCAAAGCAGAGGCTAACTTTAATCTTTGGATGGATATTTATCCGGAGTCGGAGCCGTGGCTGGAACGACTTAAGATTCAGAAGACACATGATGAGGTTATGAATAAAATTGGATTGAATCCGAAGAATTTCAAGTAACTAAAATACACTATTATTTAAAGGAGATTACACTATGCGATTTTGCGATTTTTTTATTTCATACAAAATAGGGCTAAAAGGGATCAAAAATATTATCCCTTATACAAAATTACCCTTACACCGAAAAATAGCTGTCATTCTTATTTTCGCAATGTCACTATTGGGAATAATATTATCATTGTTCCATAAATCAATGGCATCAATAATTACCTTAGTAGTTGCACTGCTTTGCCTACTTGTTTTTGTTATCATAGATTCTACTAAGTCTAATTTGGAAATCATGCTTCATGATCACTATGCTCCATACTCAGCTACGAGAATAAATATGACTATTGGTATATTAAATAATTATGGTATAAATATCTCTGACACGGCATCTATAGATTTATTAATTTCAGAAGCTCAAACTGCTCAATTACATAGTGATTTTTTATTGCCATTAAAAAAACCTCTTCAAATTCTAGGAGCAATAATTGTACCTATTGTCGCTTATGTTGCACAAAAAATTGGTGATGCTGCCACTCAGGATGAAATGCTGACAATGGCTATACAAATAATAATCATCTCAATATTAATTTTTTCATTAGTTATATCCATTACTCCTATTTTGAAAGATATTTGTTACCGTGATTATAACAAGTATGATGAATTAATTTATGACCTAAGACAAATTAAACTTTTTTATTCAAAGGATACTATCTCTTCTAACTCTAGCGAAGAGCAATAAATTTGTACCCAAATCGTACCCAACGCCATCTAAAAAATCCCTACAAAGCCCATAACTACAGGCTTTGTAGGGATTTACCTTTTTATTCAAACTCAATCGTTCCAGGTGGTTTACTAGTCAGATCATAGAATACTCTGTTGACCCCACGCACCTCATTTATAATTCTGCTCATGACTGTCTGGAGAACCTCAAATGGAATCTCTGCGCTCTCTGCTGTCATGAAATCAATTGTGTTGACTGCACGAAGTGCAACCGCATAATCGTAAGTTCTTTCGTCACCCATAACACCAACGGAACGCATGTTAGTGAGGGCTGCGAAATACTGGTTTGGCATCCATGCTGGAGCCTTGCCGTTAGCTTTCTTGTACTCAGCTACAGCCTTGTCAACCTCTGAACGGTAGATAAAGTCAGCGTCCTGAACGATACGAACCTTATCAGCTGTTACCTCGCCGATAATTCTGATTCCAAGTCCCGGACCTGGGAATGGCTGACGGAATACAAGATGTTCTGGTATTCCAAGTTCAAGACCAGCCTTACGAACCTCATCCTTGAAAAGGTTGCGTAGTGGCTCAATGATTTCCTTGAAATCAACGAAATCAGGAAGTCCTCCTACATTGTGGTGAGACTTGATTACGGCTGATTCACCGCCAAGTCCGCTCTCTACAACGTCTGGATATATAGTTCCCTGTGCAAGGAAGTCAACTGCACCAATTTTCTTGGCTTCTTCCTCAAATACACGGATAAACTCTTCCCCAATAATCTTTCTCTTAGCTTCTGGCTCAGTAACGCCTGCAAGCTTAGAGTAATATCTTTCCTGTGCATTAACTCTTATAAAGTTAAGATCGAACTGTCCTTCTGGTCCAAATACACTCTCAACTTCATCACCTTCATCTTTACGAAGAAGACCGTGGTCTACGAATACGCATGTAAGCTGCTTTCCAATAGCTCTTGAAAGAAGTCCGGCTGCAACAGATGAATCAACACCACCTGAAAGAGCAAGTAAAACCTTGCCACTGCCAACCTTCTCGCGGATTTCTTTAATTGTATTCTCAACAAATGCATCCATCTTCCATGTTCCGGCACATCCGCATACTCCACGAACAAAGTTGTGAAGCATCTTGGTTCCTTCCTGAGTATGAAGAACCTCTGGGTGGAACTGGATTGCATAAAGATTCTTCTCTGTACACTCTGCTGCTGCAACTGGGCAGTCTGCTGTGTGGGCAACAATCTTGAATCCTGGTGCAATCTGTGAGATGTAGTCAAAATGGCTCATCCACACAATAGTTTTCTCTGAGACATCTGAGAATAAAGCGCTGCTCTTATCTACAAATGTTTCTGTCTTTCCATACTCTCTTACTGGTGCCTTCTCAACCTTGCCACCAAGCACATGCTGCATAAGCTGTGCGCCATAGCAAAGACCAAGTACAGGTACACCAAGTTCGAAAAGTTCTTTAGTACATGTTGGCGCGCCATCTTCATAACAGCTGTTAGGACCACCCGTAAGGATAATTCCTTTAGGGTTCATGGCCTTAATCTGCGCCAGGTCTGTCTTGTAAGAATAGATCTCACAATATACATTACATTCACGGACACGGCGCGCAACCAGCTGGTTGTACTGACCACCGAAGTCAATGACAATAACTTTCTCCTGATCCATGATCAATCTCCAATCTTGTGTATTTATATATACATTATAGTTAAACTTGCCACTTATGACAAGCCTTAATTCTCCCCAATTCTTATCTTGCTAATTCTCCTCCAGACAATCCTTATCTATGCATCTTTCTCCCCAATTCTCTTCTTCACATAAGAATCCATCTTCTCTCTGACCATCGCCATCTTTCTGTTGGTCTCCTCATTATCAGAATGAAAATGCATAAGCTTTGCAAGATAGCCCTGTTCCACAGTAATCCGCACGCTCTCATCATACACAAGCTCATAAGCAAGTGATACATGACCAATAACAGTATCAGCCGGTGTGCGTCTTATTGCTTTGAGTATACAGTGTTCCTCATCAAACGCTTCTAACACTTCATCTGTAATATCACTCTTCATGAGTTCTTCAGTCGTAGTGTTATATATTTCTTCAAGCGGAGTATCAATATTAACCTTAAATATATCAACCTTATCAGCGTCACGAAGCACATTGCAGAATGCCTGCTCGCGGCGATTAAGTCCTTGCGGAATTCTGTACATATTGTGACACCTTATTGCAAGTTCAAGCATTTCCATGTCCGATTTATTCAATCTGTCATACAGAAATACTCCATCAGAACTATATCGGTCCTCTAATGCTCCTGGCTTATAGCCTGTACATTTGACCATTCCATTAAGAAAAGTACTGATAAGACCATCTTTGAACAACAGGTCTGCACCGAATTTTGCATGGTCAACAGAGTCCGCATCTGAAAATGTGTTATAACGCTTTATCTGTTCAAATCTTCCAACATCATGAAGCATTCCGGATAACCATGCCAGCTCAACATCATAGGCACACATTCCGGCTGCCTTTGCAATTCTTTCGCACAAAGCTGCAACTCTGTAAGTGTGGTCAATTTTTAATTTAATCTTAGGGTCATCTGCATTATAAGCTGCTGTGTATTCTGCAAATGCTTTCTTAACATGCACTCTGTCAACATACACACGGTTTATCTTGGCATTTTCATAATAACCTTCAACATCAGCAATCTTTCCCTCATTCCATGTGTCTATAATATCAGGCACATCAGATAAAGAATGGCACACAACTGAAGTCAGTCTTCGGATGTCATCGTTAATCTCAATAGTATCAGGTATATGAATCACCTTCATGCCTGCTGCATATCCTGCTTTAATGCCATTAATACTGTCCTCAATTACTACACATTCTGACGGTTCACAGCCAATAAAGCCTGCTGCCCTTAAGAATATGTCCGGCTCAGGCTTTCCATGCTCAACCTCATCTCCATATACAACACCAGAAAGATAATCCCATGCTCCTATTCTGTGAAGGCTCTTTTCAGCACTTGATTTCTGTGTTGAAGTTGCAACAGCACATTTGAGACCGTTATCCTTAATATAATCAAGCAGCATATGAAGCCCCGGCTTAACCGGAACTTCCTCTGTCTCCCTGATTTTGTAGACATGGTCTGTGCGCATTGTCCGCATTTCCCAGTAATCCTGCTCTCCATGATAATAATCATCAAAAAAGCTCTGACTAAGCTTTGCCGGTGCACCTTTAAAACTGTCGATAAGCCATAACGGCATCTCTACATTTTTCTGGGAAGCTGCCCACAGCCAGCCAAGATTAGACTGATTTTCCGTATCAATCATAACTCCGTCCATATCAAAGATAATCCCTTTTATCATAACTGCCTCCATTCTACTCCCCAAAATATCAAACCGACATCCCTTGCATACACTTTCCAGATATACGTTCATTCACTTCTTAATCTTACTTCTCTTCCAGATACTTCTTAACATACTGTCCAGTATAAGACTTCTTAACCTTAACAATCTCCTCAGGCGTTCCCTTGGCAATAACAGTTCCGCCGCGGTCGCCACCCTCTGGTCCCATATCTATAATATAATCTGCTGTCTTAATAACATCAAGATTATGTTCAATAACAACTACAGTGTTGCCACCCTCTGCAAGCCTGTGAAGGATATTGACAAGCTTGTGGACATCGGCAAAATGCAGTCCGGTTGTAGGCTCATCAAGAATATATATAGTCTTTCCTGTGCTTCTTCTTGAAAGCTCTGTTGCAAGCTTGATTCTCTGTGCCTCACCACCTGAAAGCTCAGTTGATGGCTGTCCAAGCTTGACGTAAGACAAGCCAACCTCGTTGAGAGTCTCAATCTTTCTTCTTATACTTGGCACATTTTCAAAGAAATCAACTGCATCCTCAATAGTCATGTCAAGAACATCATATATGCTCTTATCCTTGTATTTTACTTCAAGAGTTTCTCTGTTGTAACGCTTACCCTCGCAGACTTCACAAGGTACATACACATCCGGCAGGAAATGCATCTCTATCTTGATAATACCGTCGCCTGAACATGCCTCACATCTTCCACCTTTAACATTAAAGCTAAATCTGCCCTTCGTATATCCTCGCTCCTTCGCGTCCTTAGTCGTTGCAAACAGGTCTCTTATCATGTCAAATACACCTGTATAGGTTGCCGGATTAGACCTTGGTGTTCGTCCAATTGGTGACTGGTCAATATTAATGACCTTATCAAGCTGCTCTATTCCGTCAATTCCATCATGGTCGCCTGCAATACATCTCGCCCTGTTAAGCGACTTTGCAAGGTGCTTGTAAAGAATCTCATTAACAAGTGAACTCTTGCCTGAGCCTGACACACCTGTTACGCATGTGACAACTCCAAGCGGAATATCTACATCAATATTCTTAAGATTATTCTCCCTTGCGCCTCTTACCTTAATCCAGCCAGCAGGCTTTCTACGCTCTGCCGGTACAGGTATCTTAATTCTTCCTGACAGATATGCGCCTGTAAGTGAGTCCTTGCACGCCATAATGTCCGCAGCAGTTCCTGTTGCGACAACTTCTCCACCATTTCTTCCTGCGCCTGGTCCGATATCCACAATATAATCGGCTGCAAACATAGTATCCTCATCATGTTCAACGACAATAACTGAGTTACCAAGATCTCGCAAATGTGTCAGAGTTCCAAGCAGCTTGTCATTATCCCTCTGGTGAAGGCCGATACTTGGCTCATCAAGAATATAAGCAACTCCTACAAGACCTGAACCAATCTGTGTTGCAAGCCTGATTCTCTGCGCTTCACCGCCTGACAGAGTTCCTGTGGCACGCGAAAGTGCCAGATAATCAAGACCTACATCTACAAGGAACTTAATTCTCGCCTTGATTTCCTTAAGAATCTCTGCACCAATAAACAGCTGTCTCTCTGAAAGCTTCATATTCTCAAGGAATTCCTGAAGCTTTATAATAGACATGTTAGTAATCTCATATATGTTCTTATCTGCAATAGTAACAGCAAGTGAAGACGGTTTAAGTCTCTGTCCATGGCAGGCCGAACAAGGTCTGATTCTCATAAACTCCTCATACTGCTGCTTAGTATTATCAGAATATGTCTCTCTGTATCTTCTCTCCATATTCTTAATAAGACCTTCAAATGCGACATCATATACACCCTCTCCGCGCTGGCCTTTATATTTAACCTTTACAGAATGTCCCTTAGTACCGTTGATAATAATATCCTTAATATCATCAGGATAATCCTTGAATGGTGTCTTTAATGAAAATCCATATTCCTCTGCAAGTGCATCAAGAACTGCCCTGCTGAAGCTGCCCTCGTCCTTAGACGACTGCCAACCCATTCCGACAATAGCGCCTTCATCAATGCTGAGACTCTCATCCGGTATAAGCAGCTCCGCATCAAACTTCATTGTATAACCAAGTCCGAAACAGTCCGGGCATGCGCCAAATGGATTGTTGAACGAAAAGCTTCTTGGCTCAACCTCATCAATACTTATACCACAGTCTGGGCAGGAAAAGCTCTGGCTGAAATTAAGTGTCTCACCATCAATAACATCTACTGTCATAAGACCTTCGGCAAGCTTAAGAGCTGTCTCAATAGAATCTGTAAGTCGTTTCTGGATTCCGTCTCTTACAGAAAGTCTGTCTACAACAATCTCAATATTATGCTTCTTATTCTTATCAAGCTTAATCTCATCTGTCAGCTCATACATGCTTCCATCAGCAATAACACGCACAAATCCGCTCTTCTTTGCCTGTTCAAATAGCTTTACATGCTCACCCTTTCGTCCACGGACAACAGGTGCAAGAATCTGAATCTTAGTTCTTTCAGGAAGTGCCATAATAACATCAACCATCTGGTCAACTGTCTGTTTGTTGATTTCCCGTCCACATTTTGGACAATGCGGAATACCAATTCTTGCATAGAGAAGTCGGAAATAATCATATATTTCTGTAACAGTTCCTACTGTAGAACGAGGATTTCTGTTAGTCGACTTCTGGTCAATGGATATAGCCGGTGAAAGTCCTTCAATACTGTCAACATCCGGCTTTTCCATCTGTCCCAAGAACTGTCTTGCATATGAGGACAGTGATTCCATATACCTTCTCTGACCTTCTGCATATATTGTATCAAATGCAAGGCTCGACTTTCCTGAACCTGAAAGTCCTGTAAGCACAACAAGCTTGTCTCTTGGAATATCAACGTCTATCCCTTTAAGATTATGCTCTCTTGCACCCTTTATCCTTATGCAGTTCTTATAACTGCCCCTTTCTATCTCTTTCTTTAACTTACTATCAGCCATGTTTTTTTCCTTCATAAATATATTTATTAATCTCAATCATCTTGTCACGAAGCTGTGCAGCCTCCTCAAAGTTAAGCTCTGCTGCTGCCTTACGCATGTTCTTCTCAACCTGCGTCTTAACCTTCTCAAGCTCTTTGATGCTCATAGATTCATAATCAACCTTAAGCTTTCCGGAAGCATCACCCGGCTCCGCTGCCTTGCTTATGCTTATCAGATCTCTTACTGCCTTCTTGATTGTCTGTGGAGTAATTCCATGCTCATCATTATACTCCTGCTGAATCTTTCTTCTTCGTTCTGTCTCTGAAATAGCCTTTTCCATAGATTCAGTAATCTTGTCTGCATACATGATAACATGTCCCTCTGCATTTCTTGCAGCTCGACCAATCGTCTGTATAAGCGATGTCTCTGTTCTTAAGAAACCTTCCTTATCAGCATCAAGTATAGCAACAAGGCTGATTTCAGGAATATCCAGACCTTCTCGCAGCAGGTTGATTCCAACAAGAACATCAAATCCATCAAGACGCATATCTCTTATAATCTTCTGACGCTCAAGCGTATCAATATCTGCATGAAGATACTTAACCCTGATTCCTGCCTCTTTAAGATAATCAGTAAGGTCCTCTGCCATTCTCTTGGTAAGTGTAGTAACAAGCACCTTGTTCTTCTTGGCAGTTTCCTTATTAATCTCTGATATAAGGTCATCAATCTGTCCTTTAATCGGCTTAACAGTTATCTCTGGGTCAAGAAGTCCGGTAGGTCTTATAACCTGCTCGGTTCTCATAAGTTCATGCTCTGCCTCGTATGTGCTTGGTGTTGCTGATACGAAAAGCATCTGTGAAATCTTGCTCTCAAACTCGCTGAAATTAAGCGGTCTGTTGTCCTTCGCAGATGGCAGTCTGAAGCCATAATCTACAAGCGTAGTCTTTCTTGACTGGTCACCGGCATACATGCCTCGAATCTGCGGAATAGTGATATGCGACTCATCCACAATAATAAGAAAATCATCTGGAAAATAATCCATCAGCGTATACGGAGGACACCCTGCCGGAAGTCCTGCCAGATGTCTTGAATAATTCTCTATTCCTGAACAAAAGCCTGTCTCCTGCATCATCTCTATATCAAAATTCGTTCTCTCTTCAATTCTCTGTGCCTCTAGAAGCTTATCCTCACTCTTGAAATACTTCACTCTCTCGGCAAGCTCTGCCTTGATATTCTCAATCGCAGCGTCCATCTTCTCCTTCTCAACAACATAATGTGAGTTAGGGAATATCGCAATATGTTCAAGAACACCTTTAACTTCGCCTGTAAGGGAATCTATCTCACTTATTCTGTCCACTTCATCACCAAAGAATTCAACTCTTATGGCATCACCTGATGATGATGATGGATACACTTCAACAACATCGCCTCTTACCCTGAAGGTTCCTCGCTTAAAATCCTGGTCGTTCCTTACATACTGGATATCAATAAGCTTTCTTATGCAATCATCCCTGTCCTTCTCCATTCCCGGACGAAGCGAAATAACCATGTTCTTATAATCAATCGGCGCACCTAATCCATATATACATGAAACCGAAGCAACGATAATAACATCATTTCTTTCGGAAAGTGCCGCTGTTGCCGAATGTCTTAATTTATCAATTTCATCATTAATAGATGAATCCTTCGCAATATAAGTGTCACTCTGAGGTACATAGGCCTCTGGCTGGTAATAATCATAATAGGAGACAAAGTACTCAACCGCATTCTCTGGAAAGAACTCCTTCATCTCCCCATACAACTGCGCTGCCAGTGTCTTATTATGGCTTATAATAAGTGTAGGTTTCTGAACATTCTGTATAATGTTCGCCATTGTAAATGTTTTACCAGAACCAGTTACACCAACTAGAGTCTCAAACTGATTGCCTTCCTCAAAGCCCTTTGTAAGTGCTTCAATAGCCTGCGGCTGGTCGCCCATCGGCTTAAAATCCGAATGTAATACAAATCTGTCCATAATCCCTCCTTGTTTTCCAGCATTTTTCTCATTATACAATATAACAGCCAAAAAGTACAGAACAAACATTCGATTTGCCCTGTACTTTATTCCATACCTCTATATTCGTTATTCTGCCGCGCTGACACTCATTTTTCCATTGAGATACTCTACTGCTGCCTTCAACTGCACATCTTCAGTCGCATCATCCGGAAGCTCCACTATACTGTCAGGTGTCACTCCCTTGCCGTGAATATCCTGTCCCTTAGGAGTAAAATATTTGGCAATTGTATACTTAACCGCACTTCCATCAGTAAGCGGACGGATTGTCTGCACAATGCCTTTACCAAATGTCTGTGTTCCGATTATCTGTGCCTTATCATAATCCTGCATTGCACCGGCAAATATCTCAGATGCACTTGCACTATTGCCATTTACCAAAACTGCCATTGGAATATTAAGCTCATGATTATCAGAACCTGAATATTCCTGTCTCTTACCAGACTTAGTCTCTGTATACACGATAAGTCCATTAGGAAGAATATAATCAAGCATATCCACTACAGTATTAAGAACTCCGCCAGGATTATTTCTTATATCAATTACAAGTCCTGTAATTCCCTGCTTCTGAAGGTCATCAACTGCTGTCTTAAACTGCTCTGTTGTAACATCATCAAACTGTGAAATATAAATATAACCTATATTATTCTCAAGTACCTCTGATGAAACAGTCTTAATATCAATCTTGTCTCTTGTAACTGTGAAGCTCAGCTTCTCGCCATTTCTCATAACAGTAAGGTTAACATCTGTTCCCTTCTCGCCCTTAATAAGAGCAACTGCTACAGAAAGGTCCATTCCTGTAATATCCTCACCATTAACCTCTGTTACCTTATCTCCATTTCTGATACCAGCCTTATATGCTGGTGCATCCTCATATGCCTCAGATATAAGTATTGAACCATCATCAGCCTTCTGGCATACCGCACCAATTCCATAGAAAGAACCTGATGTTGACTCCATCATTGACTTATATTCTTCAGGCGTATAATAAACCGTATATTTATCACCATATGCAGCAAGATATGCCTTAAAAATGTTGTCTGCAGCCTTTTCATCATCTACATCATCAAAGTAGAATCCATCTCCAAGCAGCGAATCCAGAGCATTCAGCTTACTTTCAACCTTAGTTCCGATTCCTTCATTATCACTTGTTCCAACATCCTGGACATATATACGTCCATCAATTCCAATATGAAGATTACCACTTCTTATAAGTCCCATGAATACGCATGACAACGCCAGTATCACAACCAGCAGTGTTGCCACAGCACCAATAATAACGCCTTTGCCTAAAGCATGTTTTCTCTTTCGTTCCTGCGCGGCCCCTTCCGAAGAAAAAGGTCTGTTATTATCATATTCCATTGAGTCCTCCTGTTAAGTTGAATTATTTATTAAAATATGGCATAGGATTAACATATGAACCATTGAGCATTACATCAAAATGCAGATGCGCGCCAAATGAATTACCCGTATTACCCATAACACCAATCTTCTGTCCTTTCGTCACCTGGGCTCCTACTGATACATTTAAACTATCAAGATGCAGGTATCTCGTATACAGTCCATTACCATGATAAATCATCACATAATTACCCGCTGTTGAGTAATACTCACTCTGTCTGTGTGCAATAACAACTTTACCGTCATAAGCTGCATATACAGGATCACCTGAAACTCCTGCCCTGACCGCTCCAATATCCACACCTTTATGCGGTGAAGTTCTGTCAGATGTATCTCCGTATGGAGAAGTTATTCTTGTACTTGTTGTTGGCCATTTGAAAGTTCCGCCATCATATCTGTTAGACGGAGTAACTCCGCTTGCTTCCTCTGCCTTAATCTTGGCTGTTATAGAAGCAATCTCTGCATCGAGCTTCTTCTCGTCAGCTTCGAGCTGTTTCTTATAAGCCACCTGATCAGCCGTATTCTTACTCAAAGCATTAAGCTGGGCAGTCTTCTCATTCTGGACAACCTCAAGTGCATCAACCTGTGCCTGAAGTGCCTCCTGACTGGCAGTCAGAGTCTCTTTATCTTCTTCAAGCTTTACTTTAGAAGATGATATCAGATTAATCGTTGACTGATATTCCTCAAGCATCTGTCTGTCATACTCTGATATCTTATTAATATACTCAAATTTATTAAGCATATCCGCCATACTCTCTGATGATAAAAGCACCTCAACATATGTATAATCATTATGCTCATACATAAACTGGATTCGAAGCTTCATAGCCTCATACCGGCTTTCCTTATCAGCCTCAGCCTGCTCAAGCTGTGCCTGTGTCTCCTCAATCTCAGCCTCTAATGTTGCAATCTGGGTATTAATATCATCTAATGACGCTGACAATTCTCCCATCTGGGCATCCAGTCCCTGAATAAGAGATGTAAGGTCCGAACTCTGCGCCTTAAGCTGAGCAATCTTGTCTTCTGTTTCTTTCTTTTTATTCTGTATATCATTCTGCTGGTTCTGGGCATTCTTCAGATCCGATTTATTATCTCCAAATGTAACCTGTGCAAAACAATACGGTATAAGCAACATTACAATCATGAGTGCCGCTGTTATTTTCTTTATTAAATTGTTCCGAAACAGTGCTTTCTCCATACAGCCACTCCTTTACCATAATTAAAATGTTTTCTAAAAACAAACAGGGACTTCTGCATCCGTTTGCAAAAGCCCCCAAAAACTATCCGAAACTATACATCGGCATGCTTTCTTACAGCAAAGAAACTTCCTATAAGACCAATACCAATTCCAAGAATAACAGCTACCGGAATAAGTACCTCAAATACTTCTGATGCTGGCATAAATGCTAATATATTCTGTAAAACAGAGAATTTTCCAAGAACAAAATTAACAACCCCACCATAAATATATCTCAATATTGCTACCGGAATAACAGCACCTATAAGTCCTATAACAATACCTTCTACGAAGAATGGTGCATTAACAAATGCATCTGTAGCTCCTATATATTTCATGATTGATATCTCATCTTTTCGTACCGTAATACCAATGACAATTGTATTAGTAATAAGGAATATAGATACCGCCAGAAGAACAACAATTACTGCAACTGCAACATAACTTACAAGTCTTGCTGCACTGGCAAGTCCGCTTGCTGTAACCTCTGAACGGTTAACCTGTCTTATTCCATCCTTATTCTCAAGATACTTAACCAGTGTACCCTGATTACTTGCATCTTTAAGATATACTTCATAAGAAGAAGAATTAGCTAAAGGATTATCATCCTTGAAGCCTTCTGCAAGTTCAGGATATGCGGCGAAATACTCACCTTTGAAGCTTTCCCATGCATCATCAGCTGATACATATTGAACTCTTGATACTTCTTCTCTTTTGCTTATATCATCTCCAAGCTTCTTAATATCTGTCTCGCTGAGATTTTCATCAAAGAAAACTGTTACACAGACCTCTGTCTCGGCCTTCTTAATCATATACTGAAAATTAACCACTATAGAATAGAATACTCCAAAAAGGAATATACATGCTGTAATTGTTGCTATTGATGCCAGTGAGAACATCTTATTACGATGGATGTTCTTAAATCCATCTTTAATATGATATGCTAATGACCTAATCTTCATAGAAATAACCACCCTTTTCCTGATCGCTGATAATCTTTCCTTCACTCATAGTAATAGTTCTCTTCTTCATCTGCTGAACTATCTCCATATTATGGGTAACTACAAGTACTGTTGTTCCCTGCTTATTAACCTGATTAAGAATCTTCATGATTTCATTAGAATTGGCAGGATCAAGGTTACCTGTTGGCTCGTCGCACAACAATATAGCCGGCTTGTTAACCAGCGCTCTTGCAATTGCGATTCTCTGCTGCTCACCACCTGATAACTCATTAGGAAAAGCCTTGTATTTGTCAAGAAGTCCTACCATAGAAAGCATCGCAAGTACTCTTGACTTAATCTTTCTGTTAGGAGCTTCTACTACCTTCTGTGCAAATGCGATATTCTCATATACGTTTCTGTCCGGTAACAGACGGAAATCCTGGAATACTACACCAATATCTCTTCTAAGATACGGAAGCTTCTTTCTTGTTATCTTATTGAGATATTTCTTATTAACATATATCTTACCTGATGTAGGATCTAATTCCTTAAGTAATAGTTTGATAAGAGTCGACTTACCTGAACCACTCTTACCTACTATAAATACGAATTCACCTTTCTGGATGTGAAGATTAATTCCATTAAGCGCAGCAACGCCAGTGGAATATGTCTTCGTAACATCTTCCATGATTATCATGTATCATTTCCTCCAAAAATCACTAAAATGTATCTTTACTTTCCATATACTTCATGTACTTAACTACCATAAGAGCAATCTTAAATGTTATTGCATCATCAAACACTCTGAGGTCAAGTCCGGTTATCTTCTGTATCTTATCTAGTCTGTAAACAAGTGTATTTCTGTGAATGTAAAGCTGTCTTGATGTCTCTGAAACATTAAGGCTGTTCTCAAAGAACTTGTTAATTGTTGACAGAGTCTCATCATCAAAATCATCAGGAGCCTTTCCTTCAAATATCTCCTTAATGAACATCTGACATAATGGTATAGGAAGCTGATATATAAGACGGCCTATTCCTAATCTGTTGTAAGCAACAACATTCTTGTTGCTGTAGAAAATTTTTCCAACATCAAGTGCCATCTTAGCTTCCTTGTAAGATCTTGAAACCTCTCTTATATCATTAACAATTGTACCATAAGCAACATGTGCCGCACTCATCGCCTCAGTGCTTAACATATCAATTATAACATCAGCTGTCTTATCAAGTTCTTCATATGATTCATTACCCTTAACTTCCTTAACAAGAATTATACTCTTCTCGTCAACTGCTGTAATGAAATCTCTTGTTTTATTAGCAAAAAGAGTTCTTACTGTCTCTAAAGCATTAGTATCCTTTTCGTGCTTAGTCTCAATAATATATACAACTCTCTTAACATCAGTTTCAATATGAAGTTTCTCTGCTCTTGTATACATATCAACTCGAAGAAGATTATCAAGAAGAAGATTCTTGATAAAGTTATCCTTATCAAATCTTTCCTTATATGCCACAAGTAAATTCTGTATCTGAAATGCAGTAAGCTTTCCAACCATATATACATCATCACTTGTTCCTCTTGCCATGATTATATATTCAAGATTGCCATCATCTTCAACCTTAAAAAACTGAAAACCATTAACTGCCTGACTTTCTGCTGGCGAATCAATAAAACTAATCGCATCCGCAAGGCATTCTGAAACATTATCAAAAGTCTTGGCTGCAACATTCTTATCTGCATCCACAATGCACAAATCCACTCGTGAAATAGCCTTAAGTCCATCTACAGTTGTCTGTAAAATTCTATTAGATATCATTGTTATCCCTTTCTGTCTACCACTTACCTTTTATTCGTACATATTCTATCTTATTGTAAAGCAAAACGGCAAAAAAAAAAAGGGGAAATGCAAATTTATTGCATTTCCCCTTCATAATTAAGATTCATTTAATAATTAGTGTGTGATAACGATTTCTGTTTCCTTATCGAATACATGAAGTCTTTCAACATCCATAGCAAATGTTACTTCATCACCAGGTCTTGCTGTTGTACGAGGATTTACCTTAGCTGTACATGTTACATCACCGATTTCATAGTGAAGGTTAACTTCTGCACCAAGTAATTCGTATACCTTAACTGTAGCTGTAAACTTAGAATCTGCATTCTTAGCGATGAATTCTGCATCATCCTTAACATCCTCTGGACGGATACCAACTACAACTGTCTTACCAACATAGTTGCCATCGATAAGCTTCTTGCTCTTCTCAACTGGAAGAGTAATTGTAACTGTATCAGAAAGTACAAGGTCAACCTGTGAACCGTTAGCCTTAACTTCTGCGTCGATAAGGTTCATCTGAGGTGATCCGATGAATCCAGCAACGAATATGTTGTTAGGTGTATTGTAAAGGTTCTGAGGTGTATCTAC
>ULVT01045450.1_pt1 | contig 15226 bp, 12 predicted proteins | sample 1959701 | NCBI WGS metagenome assembly ULVT01 (sample SAMEA4835793, study PRJEB28245) | human gut metagenome | biome: gut microbiome; material: fecal sample | place: Denmark | collected 2008
ACTTTCGGAATCGAACTGGATTCTCTCGACAATTGACGGCGGGCAAACCGATTCAGAGCAATTCGGGGCTACGTCTCACAAAACTCGCACAAAACCTTGTCGGCTGTGAAGCCGTCCATGATTCTGATCCGCAGGAACTGGTTTATTTGCAAAGACAAAAAAAATGGGGTGGCTGATTTCGTTCCCGCCCCTTGCCCTCATAGCAGAGAGTTCAAATCTTTTTTCAACAAATACAATTAACTGCGGAATTGGGGATTTTGTGACCTCTTCCCTCAAAAATAGGTGCTGTTAATCTCATCTACACCCCGTATTGAAATAACTGCGGTGAAATGTACTCATAGCCCTTTCCACGCTTTAACTGATATCGTCCGTTCCAATCTGTCCTGTTCTTCTTCCGGAACTTTGGAAAAGAAATCCAGTCCCGTTGCTTTTTCAACAGCATCAACAGTCACGGCAAAAGCTGCCAATGGTTCATTGCTTCCTTCGTTCGGCAGGATGAAGCCAATCATCTTTCTCGGCGGAGTCAGATCAAATATGACCTTATAATAGTGTGTCGGAACAGTTACCCGATTTGCCCCAATGGTAATGGTTTTTTCTTTTGGCAGGATCGGTCCTGTTACGACAACGATTTTCCCCTCCGTGATAGCAAAGTACCGCACCAAAGCCTCCAACTCTTTCCATATTCCACGGTTAAATGCAGGTTTCTGTGGACTCATGTTGCTCATGAAAAAGCTATCGGTCATTGTCTGCACAGTTTTTCATCTTCTCACTCTGTTCTGCGGATGGCTGCGACTTCCCGTGTTCCCATTCAGAGACCTTTCTGGCAGTAACGCCGAAGATTTCTCCAAACTTCACCTGCGTGAGTTTCATCGCTTTACGCAGAGCGGCGATGTCTTCGGCACAAAGGGGCTTTTTAGGCTCGCTGACGGGCTTTGCTGGCAGTTCCGGGAAAGTGTCCCCCGGTCGGGCTTTCGCCCGTGGAGAGCCGTTTACAAGCGTTGCGGCAACATCACGGATCGCAGTCATTTGCCGGGGATAAAGTTCAATTTTTCGTTGCACAAGACCGGCGATTTCTTTACGGACCAGAATCTGCTGTTCTGCATCAAGTTTGCTTCCGGCAAAGGCGCAGTCGGCAAGCTCCTGCCGCCCGGTAACATGGATGTTCCAAGCAATCATTCCCATTTGCCAGACAATACTCCGTCCGGTAAGATCCGGACCTCTGGAGTCATCAATATATTCCGGCAAGACAGGTTCGCAAAGCTTTTCCAAAGCAATGGATAAGCGTTCCGTCAGCGACTGCTGATTATGGATCGCCTGCTGTTTTTTTGCCTTGAGCTTCGCTTTCCGTTTCTGTTCTTTTGTCGGCTTTGCCATATTACCTGTTCTCCTCTCCGATGCCCATCTTCTCAATCAGGCAGTTCAGGCTTTTGTCGTGTTGCGCCAGAGAAATCGCTCCGGTGGAAAGAAAAGTATCCACATCATCCTGGCGTGCCTTTTGCAACACTCGGATCCAGCGACGGGTACTTTCGTAAGGAAGTTCCTTCAGTTCGCTGTATTCTTGAATCGTCAAGCCGCTGTCCCAATATTCTGACAGTTGCGCCTCCCAATAATCACGTCTTTCACGTCCAATACCGTCTTCATCTGGTTCGGGTTCAGGGAAGAACATAGTACGATGGCAAACTCAAATCCAAATTGGACTCATTGGAAGCATACGCAGATATCGCTTTGGGGGAACTTGCCGTTTGCGACTTCCACGCCCATCTCCTTATCCCGATTGCCTTTCACCGCCGGATCCCAGATGTGCTATGCGACCAGCAGTTTAACCTGCTCTGGAATGCCGCCCAAACCAATGACTCCCACAGTCGTGGCATATTTATAACGGTTCCGGATCCGGAACTGTTCGTCGGTGCGGATGCAGAAATTGGGTTTTCCGTAACACCCGAGTCAGAATGACCCGGGTGCGTACTTGATGGCCTGCCCCCCCAGAGAAGATGCAAGCGGAATCACATGGCGTTTTACAAACCGGAAAATCCTGTCATATTCGTAAATGTAAATCTTCGTTTCCCATCCGGTAACCCGCCGCCGACAAAAATCTGTCGTTATTTTTATTTCAGGTATTGAATTAGAGTTACTGTAACCATTATGTTGATGATAGAAGAACTTGATGAGTGATGCAAAATGACTGCATCCTACAAGTTTCGACTATTGTAAATGGAACAGATGAAAAGGCCTCCGCCTGCGTCAGCTGTGGAGCTTGCCTGAAAAAATGTCCGCAGCACATCCAGATTCCTGAAATGCTGAAAAAATCACTTCGGAAATGGAAGGCCCTCTGAAGAAGAGTGCCATGTTCTGGTCGCCGGATCACGAATTTTATGTATGAGCAGGAGAAAGGAGTCTTATGGATCGGCGTGACTTTCTGAAAACGACTCTGACGCTGGCGGCGCTTGCGCCGCTTTCCCGCCTTTCGGCACAGACAAAAGAGGACATCGACAAGAAGTCCCAAGGTATGATTTACCGGAAGCTGGGACGATCCAGCCTCTCGGTCAGTGCGATCGCTCTAGGAATTGAGGGATTCAAAAGCAGATCGTTTGAAGAAACAAAAACTCTCGTGACGTATGCGCTGGGAAACGGTATCAACTTCCTGGATCTCTGCATTGCCGACCCCCAAATGCTTTCCGATATCGCCCGGGCGATGGGTGAAAAACGAAAACAATGTGTTATTCAGGGTCATCTCGGTTCCATCTGGAGAAATGGTCAATATCTTCGCAGCCGGAATCTGAAAGCCTGCAGAGAGGCGTATGAAAATATGCTGAAAACATTCGGCGGACATATTGAGATCGGCATGATTCACTATGTGGACGCGGAAGATGATCTGGATCGGATTCGCCGGAATGGACTGCTGGCTTACGCCGGAGACCTGAAAGCCGCCGGACGAATTGATGCGATTGGTCTGTCCAGCCACAGCCCGGCCATTGCCCGCCGTGCGGTGGAGGAAAATCTGGTGGACGTTCTGATGTTTTCCATCAATCCCGGATACGATTTACGTCCCTCCGGAAGACAGATCAAATACGATGAGGAGCGCCAGAAACTTTATGAACTCTGCGCCCGCAAAAATATTGGCGTGGACGTGATGAAAGCCTATGGCGGAGGCGATCTGCTGAATGCGCGTCTCTCTCCTGAGGATGAGTTGTTTTCGCTGGCTGTGTCATTCCTGCTCATCTCCGCCGTCTTCAAAATTTCCGAGGCAAAAGTCATAAAACGTCACCCTGGTATTTTCTCGGATTGTCTTGCTCAGACGGCGAAGTATCTTGGAAAATTCCTTTTGACTGCATTCATACTGAAGCAGAAAACAGGCCGCCGCCGTCCAGATCATATTATGAAGAAACGATTGCGACGGGGAGTCCGGATCGTTGGCCATGGCCGAAAATATTTTTATGAAAGCATCGTTGTTTACGTTGGCGATATATTCATTTTCCACAAGAGCTTCAATGATGTTTCGGACGAAGGAAATGAAAAAATTGTTGCAATACGCATCCTCCATTGTATCTTTTCGGAAGAGAGACTTCAGCGAAGGGAAGTCCGCCTGAAAATCGCATGATTCCATTCCCATCACGGAAACAATCACTTTGCCCCGCACAAAGTTTTTGACATCCTTTTTGGCCGGGATATTGTCGTGTTCGTCGACAAAAATGCAATCCGGATCGCCATCCCATCGCGGGCATTTCCGCTTGACGAGTTTCAGTAGCTCCGGATGTATGACAGCCGGCGGTTCGGCATCCTCATATTGAGGCGGCGGTTCTCCATGGGAGTTCAGAATGCGCGGATACTCCCCGGTTTTCTCAACGGGGACGATTTCCAGCAATTCAATATCGTGTTGCCACTCGTCGCCGAAATCGAACAGATAACCGAATCCGTCTCCAACTTCAAACGAGATCTCTTCCAGTTTGGTTTCAGACGCATCCAACTCGTCGTCATCCAGTTCGCAATCCGGCGAGGATACCTGTGTCCCGCCGATATCGAAACTGTAAAGGTGTTCTTCCGCCCGGTTGAACGCTTCGAAAATAATCTCGTGCAGATCTTCAAAGGTCTGATCGGCACGAATCAGAATGTCACTGTAAATTTCGTTGTCGTCGGACAGCGCGACGCGGAATACATAGGCTTTTTTCAGCGTTTTTGCTTTCGCGTTTTTTTGCGAAGCGGTTAGTCCCGCAGCAGCTTTGGTTGTCGACGATCTTTTTCGACTGGTTGTAGATTTCATAAATAACTCCGTGTCCGATGTAAATCTTATTTGAGCTTCAAACCATCCTTGAACGCATCTCCGGCTTTGTCGCCAAGTTCCAGATAAGTGTGGTTCACGGGATCGAAGATAATAGGCCGTAATTTCGCGGGATCGATTTTTCCTTCGGTCAGAATACTCTCGTCGGCACTCACATTGACAATTTCTCCCACGGTGCATCCGGTCTTCTCGTCAAAACTGATGAGTCTGCATTCCAATGTCATCGGAAGTTCGGCAATGACCGGCGCATCGACAAAATCGGATTTCACTGTGTGGAACCTGGCTTTTTCAAGTTTGTCCGGGACATCGTTGCCGGAAACAATTCCGACGTAATCGCAAGGAACGACGTGGGCGGCGTCCGCCATGCTGACCGTGAAATATTTCCGTTTCAGAATGTTTTTTGCGGTTTTGTGGTCCGGCGCAATACAGATTCCGATCTGATTGGTGTCATGTATTCCACCCCACGCGGCATTCATTGCGTTCGGCGTGCCGTCCTCGTTGTAGGTGGCGATGATGAATACCGGCATGGGATAAAGGATGGTTTGCGCTCCGAAGTTCTTTCTCATAAGTTATTCCTCCAAGTATGATTGTTTGTCGGTTTGAACGATGTTGATTTTGGAGCAAACTTCCCCGCATCCAGATTTCAGACACGATTGTTTGCACAGCGCGACGATCAGCGCATGATACTCTCCGTAGAGCGAAACGTCAATCGGCAGCGCGTCCATAAAAATCTTTTGCAACTGACCGTAAGGCATGGTTCCATCGAGGTTTAAATGGCGTTCCGCCACGCGCCGGGTGTAGGCGTCGATGACAAAGAGCGGTTTGTGAAAGGCGTAAAGCAAAATGGAGTCCGCCGTTTCGTTGCCGACGCCCTTGACTGCGAGCAACCGTTTTCGCAAAGCTTGGACATCATCCGATTGCAAAAACTCCTGCTCATTTTCAAGAAAGAATTGCGCCACGGATTTCAGATAAACGGATTTCTGCTTGAAGAATCCGGCGGGACGGCTCAATTCCCGCAAAGTGTCATCCGGAGTTTTCAAAATTGCTTCCGGTGACACAATTCCGGAGTTTTCCAGATTGACAAGAGCCTTTTCCACATTCGTCCATGCGCAGTTCTGCGTCAAAATCGCTCCCGTGACGATCTCCCAGCGGCTACCGCTTTTGCACGGCCACCAGTGCTGTTCGCCGTATATTGCAAAGAGCCGGTCGTAAAGTGCGCGGATGGGATTGGCCGGCGGCGGGAACGATTCTTCCAATACCGGAGTCGGCAAAGCAGGAAAGGTATCGCCAATCTGAACTTTCAAACAGGACTTGCCATTGCTCATGGAAACGGCTATTGCGCGAATCGCGGTATGATAACCGGGGAATTCAGCGTACTTCTTTTTGACGAGGGCAAGAATCTCATTTCGAACCATAGTCTGCTGTTCTTCGTCAAGGTTCGAATTGGCAAATGCGGTATCAGCCATTTCCCGCTGACCGGTTACGGCGATATTCCATGCGATCATCCCCATCTGGTAAACAATCCGCCGTCCGATAAGATCAAGACCTCTGCTGTCGTCGATGTACTCCGGCAAAACGGGCGCGCAAAGCCTCTCCAGCGCCGATGAAAGACGAGTCGCCAGTCCGATACGGTCAGCGTTCATCTGCCGCTTCCTTACCCGTAGTTTCGCTTTTCGTTTGGCTGCTTTATCTGTCTTTTGCATGATTACTTTTTGTTTTTAACTCACACGAAACTGACGTGTTGACTTGTCCACGTTTTCGCTTGAAGCATTTGTCAAAATCGCCAAGAGATTCATTCACTCTGGCAAGGTCAAATCCAACTGGTCAATAATAAGAAAAATTAAAGATTTCGAAGACTGTTTTTTATATAGTAATTTGCGGATATCTTTTTTAGTAAAGCTTCGACATCTTCTGCAAAACGCTTCCATTCAACAAGCCCCTCAATTGATTTCATGTGATTAATTTTTCCGATTTTCCAATAATCTACATACGAAGCAGCTTTTTTTATAACTGATAATGCTTGATGTGGATTAATGACCGGTTCCAAACTGACCCATGTATATATTCCTCGATCATGCGCGGCTTTGAGAAGAGAAAAACGTTCCCCAACAGTTGAAGCATGAGGTTCCCACTCTTGACGCATCTTGTCGTCTGTAAAACAAACGGTGACCCCCAACTGAGTGTGGGCTTGACTCATGATATCAAAGTCTCGCATAACAAGAGATGCGTCACCCTTGGTCAAAACCTTTGTTTTTAGACCATAGAATTTTGAAATTTGCAATATTCTACGCGTAAGCATTAACTCCCGTTCAATAGGTTGATATGGGTCGCTAACAAAGCTAAAGAGAATTGAACGATCATCTCCCTGTTCGTTCATTTTTTTTGCATCATCTGTAAAATGCTTAATAATATCTTTTCGTGGAGTAGCAAATTTATGCCAATCTTCTTCAGACCTTCTCATGCAAGCTGGCGCATAGCAGTATCGACATCCATGCACACAGCCCATATATATATTGCAGGCCAAGTCTGCATATTCTTTTGCTCCGCCTTTGGGTTCATAAACCACTTTCATGAGAGGATTTTCCTTAATCTGCAAAATATGTCTATTTTGCCAGTTGTGTTGTTCTAAAGTAAAGTTTTTTTGCATCATCTTGAAGATATTGATGCGATAGATACAGAGAACGTATATTTGAGAGAATTTGACTTCGATTGTCAAATATCTCAATTTTCCCTTGAGCCTTTAGACGTAATAGGATTTCCTTTGCAGTCTGAGGCAAAAAACCGTTCTCTAAAGAAAAACGATATATGTTTTCATTGCTTACAGGAATCTTTTTGTGTTGTCCGGACAAGAATGGCAATATGATACCTGATTGGACAAAATCAAATAGATCGACCTCAAACTTATCAATTTTCTTTATTTTATCGTTGCCAAAGAGATCCATCTGTCCAGCACGTGTATCCCCATCATCGTCAATATCATAGTTGGCTTCCCCTGTAACCTTGTCTTTATTCCAGCATACTTTCAAAAATTTCTCAAGCCCATACAGATGATGAGAACCAAAGATAATACCATAGATATTTCCATTTTTTTTACGAATTGAAAATGGTGCAAGATGATAATTTGACCCTTTGGGCAATAGTGATTTATAATATTCGCAAACAGCCCGATGCACGCTATGATACGAGCATTCTTTTAAGTTAAAACGTTCCTTAATTCCTTTTTGTTCAGCAAATCGTTTTACAAATGAAGAAGTAATAAAAAACATAAAATCAGTTTTGGGACATTGATCAAGTTTGGCTAAAACGTCTGCTGTTATTTCCGAAACGCCAAATTGGTCCATAATTACCAGACAAGCACAATCTTTCTGTTTCATTTGAGGTAATTCATCATTCAATGCAGTCTGAAAATTTTTAACAGAATATCGTATTTCACAAAACGATTCGGGACATTTTACCGCTTCAATTTTTTGTTTCAATAAGTTTATGTGTGATGCCTTATTGTCATTGAACAATATAGAAGGATGAATCTCTGACGCACGGACATCAGCATGGGTGTGACAAAATTCCATAATTTCTTGAATCGTCAGCAATGGCGACCCTGGATTACCTTGATCATCGGTTCCTGCTCCTGCAAAAAAATCATAAATTCTAACTTGCTGAGGTTGTTTCCATCGCTTCCATTGAGATAAAAAGACAGGAAGCCATTCTCGTATATATCCAGAGAAAATTTCCAATTTGAGACGTGTCCCATCATCGAAAGGCGAATTAAAGAATGGCTCTATTCCTGTTGTCATAAAAACTCCTTAATTTCCTTTATGTGTTTTTCATGCCACAATATTCGAAACCATCATTTTTTAACAAAATCATTGCCAATGGCGTTACCGAATAGGAAGCTCCATCGGGAATAACGCCTTCGTATTCCATCTCTCGCAATAAAATATTACGAGCCGGAATCAAATAGTTTTTGACATTGTTTGGCAATAGTTGATGGTGGGGAGAACAGACCGTGAATTCGGTCAAATGCTCCAAAATAGTAGCTCGTTCTCCAATAGGCGAAACACCGATTTTAATAATATGATAGGAATTTTTCCCATTCGATGTCTGGACATTAACCTTCCAAATCGACAGCAACCCTTCATGTTCCTTGTCTGCTGCCTCGCAAATTAAAGCGCGCATTGAGTCGGGAATACTGGTGGCATTTTGAATCATCTGGGAAACAATAGGATGCTCCATACCGAATAATTGCAGTTTTTCGTCAGCCAATGCCTGTTCGCGATTCCCTGTAAAATGAACAATAGAACCATCCGCCGCATTGCATAGCTCAACTATTCCGTCCTCCAACTGTTTGAAACGGAACCCGGAATACTCCGCTTCCGCAGCCACGAAGGAAATCAGACGTTTCATACTGCGACCGTCATCTGTGACTTTTTTGTAGTCGCCCAAGTTGAAACCATCCAAATCCTGGAATAGTTCAAAAACCACTTTTCGGGCCGTATCAGCGTTGGTCATGGCAACATCCAATTCTTCGCGGGTCCTTTGGAGCGTCGGATCACTGATAGCATCTTTATAAAGTTTATCGTAGCTTAACTGACTGCCGAGCTGACCTAACACCTGCCCACGCAGATCTTCCGCCACTTGCCCATGGTCATCCACCTTGCCAAGGGCGGACGCGATGTCTTTCAACTTACTTTCGAGCAATAAATAAATCTGGCCTTCCAGCGTATTCGCGGCGACAAGGTTGTAAACTTGAGCCGCGGCATTTTGCCCGTAACGGTGAATTCGACCGATACGCTGTTCCAAATCCATTGGATTCCAAGGAAGGTCATAATTAAACAGAACCCGTGCAAATTGCAGGTTGATACCTTCCCGACCTGCGGCGGTACAAACCAAAACCTGCGGACCATCCGGGCGCTTAAATCGTTTTTGTGCGGAGGTCTTTGCTCCGTGATCTCCGCCTTTCAGCACCTCAATGCCTTTACCGGGGAAATATAGTTCCAACATCCCCTTAATGGCATCTACCGTACCAAGATAAGTTGCAAAGATGACTACTTTTTCTTTGGACGATGCGGTCCAAATTTGTTTAAGCGCATTTAAAAGCATCGCGCCCTTGGCCTCAATCTTTTGCGGATATTTTGCCAGAAGAGCATTAATGCGTTCCCGTTCTTGCGGCAAGGCCATAGCGGTTAAGAAAACGACCGATTCTTCGGCGTTTGCCGCGGTCAATTCATCGTCATAATCGTTTTCTGATTCAGCAGTCGTTTCCTGCTCCTTGCGTTTACGCAAAAGCTGAAAACGCATTTTTGCCAGAATCTGTTCGGTTTCGGCATTCCCCATAACGTCATCGGGAAGCTGGTATAAATCCCTGATATATCCCTTGGCGGTATCAATCGCATTATTGCGTTCATAAACATTGCGCAGATCATCCTGTTCGATAATCTCTTGAATGGTCAGCATCAAACGGCGGCGTTCCAATGTTGAGCGAATAGCCGCAAAACTGCTGGCGGCGATTTTTTGAAAAATCGTCATGACAAACCCCAGCGCGCGCCCCTTGTTGCCTTGCTGAGCCGCTAAATTGTAGCCATCCTGCAAATATTGAAGCAGGTCTTGGTAGAATGCGTTTTCCTCTTCGGATAAACTGAACGCCTCGGTGTGAACAAGTCTGCGTGCAAACAGCGTACCGCCGTCCGCCGTACAAGCGTCCGCCTTGGTTCTACGGATTACGACGGCATTAAGACGATAGCGATTTTCCACCATGTCATGCTCATCGGAAAACAAATTGGAATTCAGCAATCGAACCAACATCCAAAAACGGAAATGATCGCCTTGATGCGGGGTCGCGGAAAGTAACAGCATATCCCGGCAATGCTCGCGCATGGCTTCGGCAAGTTTATAATTCAACGTCTTTGTGACTTTGTTGCCGGTGCGAGTTGCCGTCAGATGATGCGCTTCATCGAAAACAATCAAATCCCACGGCGGGGCTTCCAAAATTTTCTTGATGCGGCTTTTTCGTTTCAAGGTATCAACCGAGGCGATCAAGCGGTCATGTTTGGCAAAAGCGTTGCTATGCCGGTCGGAAACATCACCCTCAATTCCGAATACCTCAAAATCCAGATGAAACACATCGTTGAGTTCATGCCGCCAGTTGTCCACCAATCCGGCAGGCACAATCATCATGGCCCGTTTCATTTCTCCGCGAGAGGCCAGCTCCCGTAGAATCAACGCGGTCTCAATGGTCTTGCCTAAACCTACCTCATCAGCAATCAGGAAACGGCGGGGATCGGCATTGGCAATCCGGTGAACCAAAACAATCTGATGGGGAAGAAGATCAATTTTGGCCGCCGTCAATTCGGCGGAACTCTCCATCAGTGGCAGCGATTCCGCTTCCACGGCAAGTTGTAGACGGGTAATCTCCGCTTGAGTTGCAGGGTGCAACAGCGATAGCAGATGCTCAAAAGAATCCTGCGTTGCCGTTAATGTTCCAAGCGCGACCTGACGTTCTCCGTATTCTCTGAAAAAAACCGAAACGAAGCCATTCCGGGGCATGGAGGCAATAATGCCTTCGCCAAGCTCCGGATGTTGTATCCGTTGACCGACGGTAATTTCAGGAAATTCTGGCGACATAATATCCAATTGTTACCTTTTGATGTTCCGAAATAAATTCTTTTTCGAGCCGCTGCATATTCAGCGTAGCGGTTCCGTCCCAAAGGCCTTCGGAAATACGTACTTTCTGATCGTCATTGCGCAGGAAAAGTACTTCCTCACGCGAACCGGAGGTTTCCTGAAAGACCTGCGAGCCTTGGGAAAAGCCAAAGATAATTCCAGTTTCCGTCCATACATCCTGGATTTCTTTGATTAACGGACGAATTCTGGTTTCCAGAAATGTTTGGGCTTCTTGAGCCGGGAGCGTATCCATAAGCGTTTCCAGACCGCACACCAGAAGCGTTTGCCCTTCAATCGGCGGATTCTCTGGAATGTTCTCCTTCCATGACAGAAATTCCCGGAGTGAAATCATGGCATTCGCATTCAGCAACGCCTGTATTTCCTCTTGATCGAAAATAATACTGGAGCCGCGCCGTTTCCAAGCTGATCCGCCGAATATCTTCATTTTTGTTCCTCCTCGTCAAAGAAATCAAACAGCATTTGCTGTTCGGGTTGCGCTTTGGCTTTCTGCTTCTGTTCAAATTGTGCCATCAGTGTCAGCACCGCAATGGCGGTTTGACGTTTGGCAGCATCATCCGAGGTTTGAGCATACCAGTTCAAAATATCCCGAACCGAAAGCTTGAGTTTCAGATTTCCCGATTCCAGTTCATGCAATAGATTTTTCCCGGCTTGAACCGTCCCCATCAGGAAAAACACCTGATCCAAATCGCTCTTGATGTGCTTGCGGTTCAAGCCGCGTTTGGTCAGCGCGGCGTAACGCTCCGCAACCGGAGTTACGGTGACTTCACGTCCGGTTACATGAATCCAGCCGTGTGATTCCAGATCGTTCTGTGAAACGCCGCTTCCCTGCAAGGTCTTGTGCAAGGTGTCGCGGCTCATCGTCTGCACGTTTTTGAAAATCCGCAGATACAACCGACTGACCGGATCGACGCTTTCCGGTGGTCGCAAGCCGCCAGCCGTTGCGGCATCTTCCAGAATGTCGTCCAGCATTTGATTGATACCGAGCAGAGCATCGCGGACACCGAGCATTTCGCCGGTACCGGTCTGCACCACGCCATAATGCTGGGAATAGAATTCCAGTGATTTACCACGTAGAATTACCCGCAAATCGGCTTCCGGCAATTCCTTGCCATGCACCGTTTCCAGCAGGGATTTCAACCGAGTTGCCTCCTCGCGGACAAATTTACGCATCCGCGCATAACTGACCTGCTCCGGTTCCGTCAGACGTTTCCGGCAGACGTGAATCACATCGTATTCGATCTTTTTGCTGCCGAAGGCCGCGTTGTCGCCCTTGGTCTCGTCACTGCGGATGGGATATGTGGCAATCAGATAATATCCGGCCTCAAACAAGGCTTTCAGCACATCAATCCACGCGTTGTCGTCGTTGTGGTGGAACGTGAACGCCATAATGCCACCCGGCTTCAGATGCCGTCCGGCTTCCGCCCAGCATGCCGCCAGTGTCCGGCTGTAAAACTCGCCGGAGGGTTCCGGTCGGTACAGCGGATTTGCGTCTCCGATCTGCAAATCATGGTCACCGGTATTGGTGCGGATGCTTTCCAGATTCGGCTTATCGATATACACTGCCTTCTCGTATTCCTCCCGGTCGTCCGGATGCTCCACGCTGTTGTCGATGGCTTCCGTGCTGTGCGGCGTCCGCTCCGGCTTGAAATACTCAGCTTCCGGCTGGCCATCATACCATTTCAGCATCGGAATACGCAGCCAAACATAGAAGAAATCCGCCAAGTCCGCATAAAAAAGATTATTGCCAAATGGAGGATCGGTGATCACAAGATCATAATCCGAATCCTCAATCAGCGACATATCAGCGGAAGAACCGCAATGAACATTACTCCCTGGTAATATGCTATCCTGTATTAACAGTTTTTGCGAAATACCAGATTGTGTGGCAAACAATTCCCAAGGATGTTCACCCCATTCCATCGCTTCTTTTACAACGGCTCCACACGTCGGCCATCTACCATATCCCAATATCCCAAAAACAGTCGTTTCGACTACATTGTTTTTGGGATGGAAATTTGCATTGGAGAGAGCTGGAGCAAGCTTGTCGTATTTTTGATGCCAAAAAGAGAACATACACATCAAGCGAAGGTATGACTGAAATGCCCCCAGAGCTTGCTCGCAAATATCTTGGGGCCACTTTTCATTGCTTTGCATGATATAACGGAGGAACTGTGTATGCACCAACAACTGGCGGGAGTTGAACATCTTCCACCAGTTTGTATATCCCCAACCGTCATTCACACCGCCATTGGCACGCATCATGTAAGCATCCCAACAGATTTCGCGCGGCCAGTAATCATGCAAATCCTGTTCACTGCGCGTAGTCCATTCGCTTTCCGCCGCATTCAGGATACGAATATCATTGGCATCCGGAGCCTTGAAATACCGCCCGTTGTAGTTGTATCCTTCGGCTTCACATTGCGGACAATGGCATTGCAACGCATATTCCGCCACCGGTGCGGTGTGATGGGTTGGACGAACGGATTCCAGCGTGTTATTTTCGCGCCCGCAATGATTGCAGGTGAAATGAGCATTTCGAGGTACTGTGCCACTGGTGGGAAGTGTTTCGCCGTGCCAGAAGAACGATTCCGGCTCTTTTCTGGAGCGGATTTCAATCAGCGCGAGATTTTCCAGCCGTTTGTTGTTCCAGCTTGCCGTAATCGCGGGATCGGCTCCGGCGTAACCGCCGTATTCATTTCCGTTTTCATCTTTTCCGGAAACGCCTTTCACCCATTCCGGTGAAACCAATAACCAAAGCTGAACTTTCTTCTTTTTGATATTGAAGGCTTTTTTCTTGCGCTCCGAGGCCTTGCAGCTGACATGCCGTTGTAAAACCTCCTGAACCGCTTTCCCGGCAAACGCATGACAATGCGGGCAATGCAATCCCGCTTCATCCGCCGTCAGCCCCTTGAGTTTCGTCCAGCGGTCAATCGTATCCTGCGCGGTTCCTTTATCATAGTCATTGAGCAGGTTGGCAAATTCCTGACTTGTGGTGGCAAAAGCGGGTTCGTCGGCATCCGCACAAAGAAGTTCCGCCCCCGGAGCCATACGGGACTCGCCCAGCTCGGCATGAAACACCTCGCCGCATTCCGGACAGGTCAATTCCAGATAGTTGGTCGTCATGGTTTTCTGGGCGATAATCAGACTCTTGAACAGCGGGGTGCGGTGGTCACAGCCATGCGCACCGCAAGGCCCGTGTTTTGCCCAGAAGGTATAGATGAGTTCCGGTCCTTCCCAACGATAATGAGCGCGTTCCTCCGGCGGCAATGCCACCGGATCGACGTTCGCTGTCTGATTGGTGCGGATATCAACCCAGCGGCCATGATGTCCGCGCGGGCAACTCGTCGTGTAGAACGGTTGAATCTGCGGTTTGACTTCTTTTTCGATTTCGGCAAAGAGCGCCTCCACCTGTTTCGGGTCGCTGCCGGCAAGTTCATTTTTGCAGACAAACCACGCCACCGGGTTCAGGTCAATGCCGGTCATCTGCATGCCAAGCCGCGCGCCCTCGACCAGAGTTGTCCCGCCGCCCATGAAAGGCTCCAAGACTTTGAGATTGGAAAACTTCCCAGCTTTCTGGTGATTGCAGTAATAATGCTCCCAAACGGCTTTTGCTGCCTCGGAAGGATCGTCCGGACACTTGGTGGCGGCGGCAATCAGCATGGAGCGGAACACGCTGGAACGCCGTCTTGCCCACCATTTCGACATCTGATAGATGGGTTTCCCCGCATTACCCTCCAGCTGGGAAAGGGCATTGATCTGAGCGATGGGAAAATCAACCTCAAGACAAGTTTTCGGCCGGTTCGGGTCATTGAAGTCCGGAACCTCGCAATCATTCCACGCCTTGCCGAGATTCGCGGGCAGTTCAACCTCCGCCTTGGCCTTCTTCGCCGCCGCAGACTTTGCGCCCGCCTCCGCCGTATTCTCCATCCCCGTCAACCCGAGGAGATTGTCGTTAGTGATTGAAGTCATAGAGAAGCTCCTTCAGCGCAATGGGGTTACCATCTATTACATAGCAGGAATATGCATTTCCTGGCAAATCATTTAATGAGTTTGGCTTTGTTGTTTCTTTATAGTCATCCCTGCAGTCTGTTGAGTCCTTGTCTTCTGGAATCTTACAAAATTTAACAAACCTGTGCAAATATTCAGAATCTGGCTTAATGTTTTCCAAATGTTCCATTGCAAAATTTAAATATTCCATGAAACTTCTGCCACACCAAAGCTGCGGAATATGTTTCTTTTCACGAGGTGTTGTTTTCATTTCTATATAAA
>ULVT01029951.1_pt1 | contig 15152 bp, 10 predicted proteins | sample 1959701 | NCBI WGS metagenome assembly ULVT01 (sample SAMEA4835793, study PRJEB28245) | human gut metagenome | biome: gut microbiome; material: fecal sample | place: Denmark | collected 2008
CCAGTTCCGGATTGAAAATATTCATCAGTCCGGCAATACCTTTTCCTAAATTTACGCCCATTTTTTCGAGGATGTCGATGCAAAGTACATCCTCTTTCCGCACTGCTTCGAGCAGGTCGCCGAGCGAGATTTCTTCTCCGCTGTCCAGTTCCCCGGCGAGTATGGTGTTGCTGCCTTCCCGGTAACGTTCCATCAGGATACGGTGGAAAGCCGATCCGGAAGCCTCTGTTTCGAGGCAGCCTTTCTTGCCGCAATGGCATAGCACTTCGTTTTCGAACATGCAAAAATGTCCAAACTCTCCGGAGAAGCCGGATTTCCCGTAGTATAAATTGCCGTCGATGATGATACCTAGACCTAGTCCCCACGCCATATTGACGAACAGAATGTTCTTTTCTCCCTGTACGACTCCTTTCATATATTCGCCGTAGGTCATGGCCCGGCTGTCGTTTTCAATGAAAACCTTCGTCTGCAACCGTTCTTCGAGAATCTGAGCGAGGGGTTTCTCTTCGAAATAGAAAATGCTGTAGCTATAGCCCGATGCTGGGTTCACGCGGCCGGTGATATTGACTCCAATCGCTAATATCTTATTCCGTTCGACAGGCAATGAAACGATGAAATCGTCAATAATCTTGCAGAATTGCTCCAGCGAGGCTGGTGTATTTTCAAGTTGGTATGGGATATTTTCTTCGAGTTGTACTTTGTCGCCTTTGAAGTCGATCGCTGCAATATTCAACTTGTCTTTCAGCATATCGACTCCCACGAAATATCCGGATGCCGGATTGAGGCCATAGATGTTCGGTTTGCGTCCTCCGTTGGTTTCCTGCTTTCCGAAGTCCAGGATATAGCCGTCGTCCTGAAGCTCGACGACCAGTTTGGTGACGGTCGGAATACTCAGGTCCATTTCACGGCCCAGATCGGCAATGGTCGCATCGCCATTGGCAATATAGTAATGGATGATCTTCTTTTTCAGAAGTTCATTGCGGTTGTTATTATCGGAAGACAGTAAAAATTTTGTATTCATGGCTATAGAATATTATAATATTGAAATGGCTTCACAAAAGTATGTAAATTTTTTTCAAATATATGGTTGTGAAAATAAAAAATTCAGAGTAATCGTGCCGGAAGGTTCCATCCTACCATCATGCTTTTTACTTGAATGTTTATTTATATGGATGATAATGCACTGTTTATGTTTACATAAGCAGAATAGCCATTGACAAAACGGGGGCGTTTTTGTCATAAAAATGCCTCTTTTCGCTGGATAAGATGCAAAAACTGGGCATAAAAGTGCCCCTGGTATAGCGGATAAACTTCTCTGCATTCCCGGAACGGCTTCGCGCAGACCCGGGTCTGCACCTCTCCCGCACCCGGGTCTCTATGATGGGTACACCCGGGTCTCAAGCGGCTTTGCAAGCTGTTTTTGACAAAAGAAAAGCCTGTCTTGATGAAAAAAGAAGCCGTTTTAACAGGTTTCGCATCTGTTCCCGAACGGTCCCTGTTTTTATCGTATAATTGATACACAGCACGTTATCGTCTTTCACCATGATGGTTATGATAGATGAATGATAGTTCAAAATGGCAACTATCATGCCATAACATATTGGTTTAAAACAATATACAAACGGATATGATAGTATGATGGTTGTTTTTGCAAAAACATTAGTTTTTCGTCACTTTCGGGGTAGGCCATGTGTTAAAGCTAATAAGTTTATTGCATAGCAAGGTAATGCTTGCCCTGTTGAATATTTCTGATCTCAAAGGCCAGTTCATCTACATGCTTGAGGATGCTTTTTGCTGTGGTGACATATAGTCCCTGCCTGTATGACCACGCATCAACTTGCATATGACGAACGGATGTACATTCAGACCTTTCAGATATTTCTTCAGGTTCTCTTCACCCGGCCCTGGAAAGAGTGTGATGGGCTTATGGGTGATGTTTCGCATTGTTCGGGAAAATCATTCGGATGATTTGGAAAAAGAGTTTCAAAAACGGTTGCTCTTTAAGCTAAGAAGCCTGAAAACAGGAATGTTAATATCGTCAGAAATCTTAAAAACAAATCAAATTGACAGCAACGAACCTGTTTTTATGATAAATCGAGTAGTTAAAAGGGGTGTCCTGATTATAAAAATGCGTACCTTTCCCTCCTGAAAACAACCGGTCTAACAATATATCCGTATGAAAAAAATATTCTTGCTTATCTTGTTGCCCGTCAGTCTCTTCTTTTCGTGTGTAGGAGACCGGATCGCATCGGAAACGATGGACCGGGCAGAAATACTTTTAGAAGCAAATCCGGATAGCGCTTATATCTTATTGAATGAGGTAAAAACTCCCGATAGGTTGAATGAACGGCAGTTTGCACGTTGGTGCATGCTGTATTGCCGGGCGGCGGATAAACTCTTCAAAGATATGCTATATACCGAACAACTCGACCGGGCGTTGGCTTGGTGTAAAAATCATGGGACCGCGGAACAGCGGGCTTGGATGGGACTTTATTTAGGACGTTCGTATGTGAAAGATAAGCTTTTTATCCCGGCAATGAAGGCTTATTCTGATGCGTTGTCGTTGGCAAAAGAGAAGTATTTATATGATGTAGCAGGGTATATCTGTAGCTATATGGCAGACTTGTACACTTATACGGGCCAAAGAAGCGAAGAGCGGAGGAAGTTTGAAGAAGCGGCAGAATTTTTTAAGCAGGCCGGTAACGAGCGGAGTTATGCCTTTGCCCTGCGAGATGTGGCTAAAACATGGGCATTTGACGATTCTTTGTCGTTGGCGCTTCACTATATGTTAATAGCGGATTCTGTTATTACAAGGTTTCAAGATTTAAGGGGGATTAGTTCGATTTCTAATGGTTTGGGAAATATTTATGACTTAATGGGCGATGTGGAAAAAGCGAGAGCCTATTATAGTAGAAGTTTAAGTTCTGATACGATGGATCAAGTTCCCTCTTATCTGGCTTTGAGTGATCTCTATTATAATGAAAGCCTCCTTGATTCAGCCCGCTATTATTTAGCATTAGCCACAGGTCCGTCATTGAACCCTTATACATCGATCGATTGCTTCTATTTAGGTTACCTTATCGAAAAAGAAGCTGGTGATACAGAAAAAGCGCTTTCTCTTTTGGAACAATATCAGGCAAAGAAAGATTCTTTATATGATCAACAAAAACAGGTAGATATTATTGATGCAGAGAAACGGCATGATGTGGTCACTGTCGTTCAAGACAATAAAAAACTTGTTGCAGAGAAACAGTTTTTGTTTGCTTTGGCTGTTATCATTTGCCTTTTGTTGATTGTGGGTTATCAGTTGAGGGATAGGAAAAGACGGCTTGAAATAAATCGGCAGCAACAGTTTTTAGAAGAGGAAAAAAATCGGCATGAGAAGCAAGAAACGGAACAGGAAGGTCGCCTTCGGGAGTTAACGGCAGAGATGGAAAGGAAAGCTGCTGCGCATGAGGATACAAGTGAATATAAGAAAGAAATCACCGTATTAAGGGTGGAAAAATTGAAGCAATCCTCTTTATTTGAAACAATGAAAGAGCGCTGTCGGAAAGTAAAACCTGATATCGAACAAAAACTAAACGAAGAGGAATGGAGAAGCCTGATTCGTCTGATTGATTCCCTTTTTCCGAATGTCAGCGTTTTTATGAAAGAAAATACGTTGGGTCTGACAAAAACAGAAACCAAGATCTGTTATCTCAGTTTCTTGGATTTGCACTTAAACGAGGAGGCTGTTCTTTTGGGAGTCAGTTCCGATTCGGCCAATAAGTTCCGAAGTCGTACTCGGCGGAAGCTGTGTCCGAATCAAAAAGGAAGCGATATAAATGGGTGTATCCTACAAAAAGGATGGTAATAGAGTAGATATGGGTATAAAAATAGGGACAGTTTTGTCTTCGGAAGTGTGGAATATACAGGTAAAGAGCATTAAAAAAGGATTTTGGAAGGATTTAGATCGTTTGCGTAAGCTATATGAAGTAAGTTTATGTATTTTATTATCAGTTTTATAGCAGCTGAGAAATAATTTTGTCCATATAAAAAGAAGGTTGTCCATATACCGATTTGTTGCATCCAATAATTCCCTCTATGTTTACATTTGAAAATATTAAACATAATATGAAGACATTTAGAAAAATTGGATGTTTACTGTTAATAGCGACATTTTCGTTTCCTTGCTTTGCCAAGAAACGAATATATCTGAAAGGGTAGTGGGATACTGCTCCTAAGTCTATTATCCCTGAGCAACCTATTCAAGCATAGGTTGAAGACAACAACAAAGACTTGCTGTTGAAGTTTTTCGCTTAAGCGATATTGGTTTTGACATGAAAGCTGTAAAAGAGATCAACTTTTTATCACATATATTTCAAAAGACTGTTTTTCATAGAGAAAGAACGGTCTTTTGGATATGGATGTCCTCTGGACTAATTTATGCAATAGTCAAATTGCTGATAGGTAAATATAATAACTATAAGATATTTGAAAATGTTTTTCCTCACGTAATTAACGGATTACATTTATATGTGGAGTATCCTACCGAATATTATGATGTAAACCATTATGGTCCGATCTTTGCGCTTGTGATTGCTCCATTTTCTATCTTGCCTGAATGGTTGGGGATGATTTTTTGGATTTTAATGAATACATATTTTCTTTTTTATGCTATTCGTCAGTTACCTTTCAATGAGAGTCAGAGGATTATAGTTTATTGGTATTCTTTGTGTGAGTTAATGACGGCGCAGGGGGTACAACAATTTAATATCTCTGTGGCAGCATTTATTATTCTCTCTTTTGTTTTAATTGAGAAAGAAAAAGAATTTTGGGCTTCTTGCTTGATTTTATTGGGAACATTAATAAAAATATATCCGATTGTAGGATTAGCTTTTTTCTTTTTTTCAAAACACAAATTGCGTCTTGTATTTTCCTGCGTTTTTTGGGGATGTTTGTTTTTGGTTTTGCCGATATTCTTCTCTCCGGGGACAGATTATATTTCTTCGCAATATATTGCGTGGTTGGAACGATTGGAAATCAAAAATGGCCTCAATATGTTCGCCATATCTCAAAATATTTCTTTATTAGGAATCGTACGTAAGCTCACAGGCTGTTCTTTTTATAGTGATTTGTGGCTGATTATACCGGGACTGATCCTATTCTTTATCCCTTATTTCAGAATTCAGCAATATAAATATCTCCGTTTTCGGCTCATGCTATTGGCTAATGTATTATTGTATGTCGTGTTGTTTAGTACAGGAAGTGAAGCAAGTGGTTATATCACGTTGATGATTGGTGTCGCTATTTGGTATATTTGCAGCCCTTCTGTCCATAAAAGATATAATCGTTATCTCTTTTTTACGACCTTGATTTTTGTTGCTTTATGTTCTACCGAATTAGTTCCTCCCGGCATTCGGCATCATATTATCGGACCATACGCCCTAAAAGCTTGGCCTTGCACAATCGTTTGCTTTACGATATGCTATGAAATGATTTTTTTAGATTTCAAAGACAAGGTTTGAAAGGGAATATTTTTAGTAATATTTGATAGGGGTTTTTCCCATTTTCCCTGTCATATCAACAAAGTCAAACCAATAAAAAGAGAGTTGATATGAAAAAGAGTGTGATGTTTTTATTGTTGAGTTTAGTGTGTTTATCTGTTTCCGCACAAAATGGGAAAGTGAAAAGTGGGGTAATAGGTGGTGTTTCGATGGATTGGTATAAGGATGAGGCGATGTCTAAAGGCAAAGTCGGGTTTAATATACCGGATATGAAGCCTTCTTTTCATGTGGGATATCAGTTGCAGTTCGAATTGAAACACCGTTTATCGGTGGATGCAGCCTTATTATATGGGCAGAAGCGGGGAGAAATTGCCTCGGTTGGCAATAAAGCGACTCCCGTTAAAGGTTACAAAAGTAAGTTTGCAAGGAATTACATGGCTTTGAACGGAGTTTTGAATTATAATCTGATCGGGAGGCTGAAGGTAGGAGTAGGAGTTGAGCCTACTCTCCATTTTAAGGATAATATTATGATTGGGAAGACAATCAAATCTGCCTTTGACGTGCCGGTCGTCGTCAAAGCCGCCTATGCTTTCAAATACTTCGATCTGGCCCTGACATACAAACAGGGTACTTGCAATGTAATGAAAGGAGTCCCTTATATGAAATCGGGACGGACACGTGATCTGCAAGTTTCTATCTTTGTCCCGATATTCCGGTGACACAAGTTCAGAACCCGGTAATTCTTATTATCTTTGCCAGTCAAAGTAATAAGAGTATGGAAGATGAATTTGATATAAGGGATGCACGGGTTCCGGAGAGCGAACGGGAGTATGAGAATGCGCTTCGTCCGCTTTCGTTTCATGACTTCAGCGGACAGGCCAAAGTGGTCGAGAATCTGAAGATTTTCGTGATGGCGGCCCGGATGCGTAAGGAGGCGCTCGACCATGTGCTGTTGCATGGACCTCCCGGATTGGGAAAGACTACATTATCCAACATTATAGCGAATGAATTGGGAGTCGGCTTCAAGGTGACTTCCGGGCCGGTGCTGGATAAACCGGGCGATCTGGCGGGAGTGCTGACTTCGCTGGAGAAGAACGATGTCCTTTTTATCGACGAGATCCACCGGTTGAGTCCGATTGTGGAGGAATATCTGTATTCGGCGATGGAAGATTACCGGATCGATATCATGATCGATAAAGGGCCGAGCGCCCGTTCCATCCAGATCGACCTGGCTCCGTTTACGCTGGTGGGGGCGACGACTCGCAGCGGTTTGCTGACAAGTCCGCTCAGGGCGCGTTTCGGGATCAATATGCACCTCGAATATTATGAGATGGAGACGCTGACGAAGATCGTGCTGCGCAGTGCCGATATCCTGAATGTGAAATGCGAGTTGAGTGCTGCACGCGAGATTGCTTCCCGTAGTCGTGGTACACCCCGTATAGCGAACGCGTTGCTGCGTCGTGTGCGTGATTTTGCACAGGTGAAAGGATCCGGAGAGATCGATAAGGCGATTTCCTGCTATGCCCTGGAGGCATTGAACATCGACCGTTACGGCCTGGATCAGATCGACAATAAGTTGCTGACGACTATCATCGACAAGTTTAACGGCGGACCGGTAGGATTGACGACTATCGCGACTGCCCTGGGAGAAGATCCCGGAACGCTGGAAGAGGTTTACGAGCCTTTCCTTATCAAAGAAGGCTTTATCAAACGTACGCCCCGCGGCCGCGAGGTGACGGAGTTGGCTTATACCCATCTGGGACGGCTTCGCCCCGATGGAATACAAAGTTCGTTATTTTAATTGTCAATTATCAATTGTCAATTGTTTTTAAGTTATGGCAGGAGGAATGAAGCGTCTCGCAGGAGAGACCGCAATTTATGGTGTCAGCAGCATTGTCGGGAAATTCCTGAACTGGATGCTGGTTCCGATGTACACGCGTGTATTGGCTACCGAGAGCGATTTCGGGATTGTGACGAATCTGTATGCCTGGACAGCCTTGTTGATGGTGATATTGACGTATGGGATGGAGACCGGCTTTTTCCGGTTTATGAACAAGAAGGAGATCAAGCTCCCGATGCGGGTATATGCGACGACGTTGTTCAGTCTGGCATTCACTTCCGTCCTGTTTATGGTGTTTGTGTTCAGTGCGCTGACGCCGGTCAGTAACTTTCTGGGATATGGTGCACATCCTGAATATATCGGGATGATGGCGGGGATTGTGGCGGTGGATGCCTTCTGTTGTATTCCGTTTGCTTTCCTCCGGTATCAGGGGAAGGCGGTTCGCTTTGCGGCGATCAAGCTGCTGAATATATTCCTGAATATCGTATTGGTAATATTCTTCCTGATCGCTTGCCCGTGGCTGTATGAATGTGCGCCGAGGTTGATAGGCTGGTTTTATGTGCCCGGCTATCAGGTGGAGTATATCTTTGTCAGCAATGTGGTTACTTCGGTGGTGACATTCTTGCTTTTGGTGCCGGATATGATACCCGGGTTGCGCGAGAAAGCCAGTTTCGTGTTGTTGAAACAGATGTTGAGATACTCGTTCCCGATCTTGGTCTTAGGGATTGCCGGGATTTTCAATCAGACGGCGGATAAGATTCTGTTCCCTTTCCTGTTCGAAGATAAGGATTATGCAGCTACCCAGTTGGGGATTTATGGAGCCTGCTTCAAGGTGGCGGTGGTGATGGTGATGTTTATCCAGGCATTCCGGTATGCCTACGAACCTTTTATTTTTGCCAAGAATAAGGATGACGATAATACGAAAGCATATTCGGAGGCAATGAAGTATTTCATTATCTTTTCGTTGATTATCTTCTTGGGCGTGATGTATTATCTGGATATTCTGAAATATTTTGTGGACGCCAAGTATTATCCGGGATTGCGTGTCGTGCCGATCGTGATGCTGGGCGAACTGTTCTTCGGGATCTATTTTAACCTGTCGTTCTGGTATAAGTTGATCGACCAGACGCAATGGGGAGCCTACTTCTCGACGATCGGCTGCGTGGTGACCGTGTTGATGATCGTGTTGCTGGCGCCGGTTTACGGTTATATGGCGTGTGCCTGGGCTTCGTTTGCCAGCAACCTGTTGATGATGATTCTTTCTTATGCGATCGGGCAGAAGAAGTTCCCGATTCAATACGATATAAGATCAGCCGTTATTTACGGCATATTGGCGGTTTTATTCTATGCAGCTGGGATGTTGCCCCGGATCGATTCGGAAATCCTTCGCTTGGGCTATCGCACGGTTCTACTCCTGATTTTCCTGGCAATCATCATTAGACGCGATCTTCCGTTAAGCGAATTGCCTTATATCGGGAAAAGGTTTGCATCTAAGAAAAACTGAACTAATTAAATGATGATTTATGGGGCACGTCTGCCAAAAGAAAACCTGTTGGCTATTTGTAGGGATTAATCGGAAGCCGTAAAATGAACCGGGCTCCCCCGGTGTAACAGGTATCCAGTTTGAGGGAACCGTTGAGGCGTTGGGTGATGAGGCGGCAGAGGTAGAGGCCGAGGCCCGAACCGGGGATAAAGTCGTCGTTCTTGGTGAAACGTTCGAAAATCCATTCGCTCTTGTCTGCCGGAATTCCGCATCCTGTGTCGGTAACGCAGATACACATTATCCTTCCTTCTTCTTCGGGTCGGTAGGAGAGCGTGATGCTTCCCTGATTCGTGAACTTGTTCGCGTTGTTCAGCAGATGGGAGATGATAATGCCGAAATGATTCGGGTCCGAATAGATCAGGTCGTTGCTTTTGTCACCTTCGACCTGGTAATGGATATCCGGCTTCTGCTGTAACTTTTTCAATTTGTTCATCTCGTGGTGACAGAGCAGACTGATGTGGACCGGTTCCAGTGGGAGGACCTCGTTGCTGCTGTCCAGTTGGGCGATTACCAGCACATCGTTCATCATGGAGGTGATGTTGTGGCAGTTCGTATAGATGATCTTGCTGAATTCTTTTTTCTCTTCCGGGCTTATACCGTCGCTGGTGATCAGTTCGGCAAAGCCATTGATCGCATTTAGCGGCGTGCGCACTTCGTGGCACATATTCTTGATAAAGGCGTTCTTCATCCGTTCGCTTTCCTGTGCCTTTTCACTGGCGATAATGACCAGCCGGTTCGATTCCTGCAATTCCTTGTATAGCGATTTGATCTTTCCTAGGCGGAAGAATATGAAGATTCCGAAGCAGATCGAAAGAATGAGCAACGCGAGGAATAGATATAACTGGCTCCGGCTCTTTTGCAGGTCTATTTCCAGTGCCTTTTTCTCGACCACCAGCTCGTCCACATACTTTTTGATCTCCAGGTCTTCGACTTTGTTTTCCATGCTTCGTGTGCGTGCGGAATCCAGGAGTACGGAATATTCCTTGTAGGCTTCATAGGCATCTTTGTATCTGTGCAGACTGTCGAGACAGTCGATTTTGTCTTTTAGTGTCAGGACGATGTTTTCGGTCAGGTCGAACTGGAAATCGCCGTGGCGGAAATAATAGATGACCGAATCGTTGTAATCTGCGGCTTTCTGGAAATCCCGTATTGACTTATAATAGTTGAGCGAAGTGAAATAACGGTCATATTCAGCGGAGAATGCAGCATCTTCAGGATATTTCCTGTTCAAGTCGATGAAGTAGTTGAAATAGTAGGTTGCCATATCTTTCCCGACTGTTTCTGCTGCGGTAGCCAAAGTAGAGTAGGCGTTCAGCAGATGCCGTTTGCTTGTGTACGGGCGCTTCTTCATCTCTTTTGTGTCAGCATATTCCTTTTGCATGTTCAAGTAGCGGAGGGAGGCTTTCACCCGATTTTCGGGAGTCGCTTCCATAAGGCTTAGTATGTTGAGCGTATTCAGGCGGAACAGATACGAATAGCGGAGCGGGATGTTGTCCGACAGTTCGATCAGGTTGTTCATGTAATAACATACCTCTTTATAGATAGCATCCTGGTTTTTCGGATCGACCCGGTTGCTGTTCGCCATACCGAGGAGATAATAGTTCGATATTTTGTCAAGAACCGGCATGTCTTTTTCCGTTTCGAGGCGGAGTTTGTATTTTTCAATCAGTTTCATCCGGTCTTCGCCTTTGGTGTAATAGACAACACGGACATCCATGATCGTTTTCATATACGTGACGAGGAAATCGCGTGCTTTCCCTTTCAGCTCCCTTTCGGCTTCGGCGAGATACACCTTTGCGCTGTCTTTGGCATCGGTATTCACGTAAAAGCGCAAGATTTCGGTCAGGGCCGCTTCCTTATAATAGTCTTCGTCTTCTTCAAGTGCGAGCCAATAGAGCTGTTTGGCATATTCCACCTGTTCTTCCTGTCGGGAAAGATCCATCAGATTAGTCATGATTTCCAGTTTTTGCAGAGGAGAAGAGGCTGACGGCAAGGCTTCCGACAGTGAATCTTTTACTGCTGTATTTCCCTCCGTAGCGAGGGAAAAAGCGAGTAAGTATATCAAGAGAATGTAGTATTTCATCTTGTTTACCGGGATTTATTGAGAGTGTTCGTTGTCGTTTCTGTGTTGTGCGTTTGCAAAGTTACGTGAAAATCAATAATTATCAGGATATATACTTCGCTTATTTTATGTTCACAGCTCTTATTTTTTATTTCGAGATACTATTTCTATCTTTGTGCGGTTTAGGCGATGTGTTAAAACGGTTGTGAGAGAGTGTTAGCCATTATAAAGGCCGTTTTACGGGATGTTCGTATACAAACGTTGATTTTAATAGGATGGAAAAAGGATTGTTGCACAAGCAGATTAGGGACTTCTTTGTCCGTAATTTCGATGTCCGTCAGGAAAAAGAGGATGAACTCGAAACGATCGAGTCTATCCGGAAAGGCATAGAGTTTAAAGGGACGAACCTTTGGGTTCTGATCTTTGCGACCTTTGTCGCCTCGCTGGGTTTGAATACGAACTCGACGGCGGTGATTATCGGTGCGATGTTGATCTCCCCGCTGATGGGGCCTATCATGGGGTTCGGCCTGGGACTGGGAATCTCCGATTTCGACCTGATCAAGCGTTCCTTCCGTAATTTTGCCACGGCGACGGTATTCAGCGTCATCACTTCGACGCTCTTTTTCCTGATTTCCCCGATCAGCGAGGCGCAGAGCGAGTTGCTGGCCCGTACGCAGCCTACCGTTTATGACGTCTTGATTGCCTTCTTCGGCGGCCTGGCGGGGATCGTGGCGAGCTCGACCAAGAGCAAGGGGAATGTGATTCCCGGCGTGGCGATCGCTACGGCTTTGATGCCGCCGCTTTGTACGGCCGGATTCGGATTGGCGAGCGGTAACCTGTATTATTTCTTCGGTGCTTTCTATCTCTATTTTATCAATACGGTGTTTATCAGTCTGGCTACCTACGTGGTGGTCCGCCTGCTGAAATACCCGAAGAAGGTCTTTTTAAACAAACAGCGCGAGAAGATCGTGACGAGATATGTCGGGGTGATCGTTTTCTTTACCATCGTGCCGAGCCTTTTCCTGAGCTACAACCTGATCCGGGCCAGTTACTTCAATGACCGGGTGCGGACGTTTGTCGCGGATGAGTTGAGTTTCCCGAACACGCAGATATTGAGCAAGACGGTGACCGATACCAGCGACAAGAAAGAGGTGAAAGTAGTCCTGATCGGCGAGACCGTGCCGGAGACGATGATTGCGAACGCCCGTGCCAAGATGCCGAAATACGGCTTGAAAAACGTGGGCCTTGTCGTGCAGCAGGGTTTCGGGCAGGAAGCCACCGACATTAACGAGTTGAAAAGCCTGCTGATGCAGGACTTGTATAAGAATAGCGAAGAGGTTCTTCGGGCGCAGTCCCTCCAGATCGATTCGCTGAAACGCGACCTGAACAAATATCACAGTTACAATCATCTTACGTCCGAGCTGATGCCGGAAATGAAAGTCCTTTTCCCTTATATCAAGGAAGTCTCTTGTGCGCATACCTATCTGATGGATATGGATAGCATTAAACCCGATACCGTCCTGTTAGTCTACCTGAAAAGCAAAGAAAAAGTACGTGAGGCGGAACAGGAAAAGATCAAGAAATGGCTTGCCGCGCGTGTAGAACAAAAGAAAATCAAATTAATTATTGAATAACGAACAAAGAATGAATCGTATGAAGAAGTTGTGGGCAGTGTTACTGCTTCTCGTTGCTTCAGGCCAAGTGTTTGCCGATGAGGGCATGTGGGTACTGAAAGAGTTGAATAAACAAAACCTGGAGAGGATGAAGGAGTTGGGATTTACTCCGTCTTACGAACAATTGTACAGTGAAACTGACCCGTGTGTAGCCAATGCCGTGGTGATCTTCGGAGGAGGATGTAGCGGTATCACCGTCTCTAATGAAGGACTGATTTTCACCAACCACCATTGTGGTTTCGGTTCGATCCAGCAGTTAAGCAGTGTGGAACACGACTACCTGAAAGACGGTTTTGTTTCCCAGAGTAAGGAAGAAGAGTTGCCGGTTCCGGGCCTGACGGTCCGCTACCTGCGTGAGACGGTGGATGTGAGCGATCGCATTAATTCACAGATAGCTTCGATCAAGGAAGAGCACCTGCGTCTGGCCGCAGCCGACTCGATCGGGCAGGCGATGGCCGATTCTGTAGGAAACACGGAGTTCCAGGCTGCCGATGTCGTGCCTTTCTACAATAATAATAAGTATTTCCTGATCGTCTATGATGTCTTCAATGATGTCCGCATGGTATTCGCTCCGCCCAGTTCGGTCGGAAAATTCGGCGGCGATACGGACAACTGGATGTGGCCGCGCCATACGGGCGACTTCTCCGTGTTCCGCGTATATGCCGGAGCCGACAACAAGCCGGCTGCCTACAGCAAGGATAATAAGCCATACCAGCCTAAATACGTGGCTGAAGTGTCATTGCAAGGTTATCAGGACAAGGATTATGCGATGACGATCGGTTTCCCCGGCAGCACGGACCGCTACCTCTGTTCATGGGGTGTGCAGCAGCGTATCGAGGATAGCAACAAGCCTCGCATCGAAGTGCGTGGCATCAAGCAGGCGATTTGGAAAGACGCGATGTTGAAGAGCGACGAGGTGCGCATCAAATATGCTTCCAAATATGCCGGCAGCTCCAACTACTGGAAAAACTCGATCGGTATGAACAAGGGGCTGGCCAACCTGAAAGTGATCGACCGAAAGCGCGAAGAGGAAGCCGCTTTTGCCGCCTGGGTGGCACAGGATGCAAAGCGTAAAGAGGTGTACGGCGACGTGTTGAGTCTTCTGGAAAAGGGATATACTTCTTCCAGTGAATATAAGAAGATCTCCACCTACCTGGGCGAAGCGTTCCTGAGCGGCGCCGAGATCGTGAAGCTGGCGCGCATGATCCAGAGCGTGGATGTGAAAGGTTCTACCCCTGAAGAAATCGATATCTTCCTCGAAGACAATATCAAGTCTTTCTTCAAGGATTATGACGCAAGCCTTGACCGGAAGGTGCTGGCGGCTATGATGAAGATCGTAAAGGAACGGGTTCCGGCAGAGAATCTTCCGGATATCTACAAGAAGGTGGACAAAAAGTATAAAGGCGATTATGAAAAGTATGCCGCCGATGTATTCAAGAAGACATCCATCCTGTCTTATGACAATATCGCCTCCATGCTGAAGGACCCGAAGAAATATGCGAAGCTGAAGAAGGACCCGGCTGCCGAGTTGAGCCTGTCCGTCCTCATCTCCCTTTTCGAATTGCAACAGCTCACGGGTGATTCTTATTACGATATCGCTAAGGGCGAACGCCTCTATTTTGCCGGCCTGAAAGAGATGCACCCGGAGAAGGCTTTCGCTTCGGACGCCAACTTTACGATGCGTGTGAGCTACGGTTCCATTGGCGGCTACCGTCCGTACGATGCTGCCTGGTATGATTACTATACGACCCAGAAGGGGATCTTCGAAAAGGAAAACCCCGAAAGCGACGAGTTCTGGGTGCAACCCGAAATCCTCAACTTGATCCGTAGCAAGGACTTCGGCCAGTATGCCAACAAGGACGGCGAATTGCAGCTTTGCTTCCTCTCGAACAACGACATCACAGGCGGTAACTCCGGCAGCCCGGTGTTCGACAAGAACGCCCGCCTGATCGGCCTCGCCTTCGACGGCAACTGGGAAGCGATGAGCGGCGATATCGCCTTCGAACCGGATTTGCAGCGCACGATCAGCGTCGACATACGCTATGTGCTCTACATGATCGACAAGTGGGGGAAATGCCCGCGGTTGATCGAGGAATTGAAATTGGTGAAATAATAGTGGGGGCGGATTCCTTTTGGCTTGATCAGAAAGCGACCAAAGGAAGTTTACCTGAATATATTATATTAAAAAAGTGCCGGGAAGGATGGAGTGAAACCTCCTTTCCGGCACTCTGTTTGTATGACAAGTGTGCTTTTTCTGTTTAATCAATCTTGCAGACATCCACATCACAATTCAGCAATAAGAACGGCAGCAGCCATTTCATATAAATGTTTTGCAAAACCAACCATCATACTATCATATCCGTTCGTATATTGGTTTAAACCAATATGTTATGGCATGATAGTTGCCATTTTGAACTATCATTCATCTGTCATAACCATCATGGTAAAAAACGATAACTTCTTGTGTGTCAATTGTACGATAAAAACAGGGACCGTTCGGGAACAGGTGCGAAACCTGTTAAAACGGCTTCTTTTTTCATCAAGACAG
>ULVT01064406.1_pt1 | contig 14841 bp, 10 predicted proteins | sample 1959701 | NCBI WGS metagenome assembly ULVT01 (sample SAMEA4835793, study PRJEB28245) | human gut metagenome | biome: gut microbiome; material: fecal sample | place: Denmark | collected 2008
TTTTAATGCATAAGGAAGTTATTACCTACACCGATCTGAATGGTGTTCAGAGAACTGAAGACTTTTATTTCGATTTGTCCAAGCCTGAAATTGTAAAGATGCAGGCAAGTGCTAAGGGCGGCTATGATGTTCAGCTCAAGAGCATTGCCGCAAGCCCGAATGGCGCGCTGATTATGGAGTTCTTCGAGAATTTTATCAAGACTGCCTATGGCGAGAAGACCGATGATGGCAGACGCTTCAAGAAATCTGAAGAAATTTCCCGTTCCTTTATGGAAACTCCGGCTTATGAAGTTCTGTTTGAAAAGCTTGTAACAGATGCAAACGCCGCATCCGAGTTTGTGAACAGGGTTATGCGTGTTGACGGAAATAAACCGTCGGTCGCAACAAATTAAGAAAACTTGGAGGGCTAAAGAATGCTTAAAATTACTGTTCCGGCTGCCGAGTTTTGGGATGAGATTCATGAAGAATTCATCTATAAGAAGGAGCAGACCTTGCAGTTGGAGCATTCTTTGGTCTCTCTTTCAAAATGGGAAAGCAAATGGAATAAAGCCTTTCTTGGTAAACAAGAAAAAACGGATGAAGAAATTCTTGATTATGTCCGTTGTATGACTTTAACCCAAAATGTTGACCCAGAGGTATATACTCGGTTGTCTGCTGCCAATTACCTCGAGATTAACGCATATATAGAGGCTCCGATGACTGCTACCTATTTTTCCGAGGATAAACAAGCCAAAGGAAATCGGGAAGTTGTTACATCGGAGCTTATCTATTATTGGATGATTTCTTATAACATTCCCGTCGAGTTTCAAAAGTGGCATCTAAACCGTCTTTTAACTTTGATTCGGGTGTGCAATATTAAGAATTCTTCTCCAAAGAAAAGAAGTAAACGTGAATTGATGAGACGGAATGCGGCGTTGAATGCTGCACGCAGAAGCCGTCTGGGATCGAAGGGGTGATGGATATGAGCAGACGATGCAGAAAATGTATGCTTAGGAAAGTTTGCCATAGGAAACGGTCTTATAATAACTGGCTGAAAACATATACGAAGAAAGTAGTAACCGTTATCCTGGCTGTTTCGCTGATTGATTTGCAGTTGTCCTACATTCTTGCATTTATGGGCGAAGTACAAATTGCAGAATCTCTCTCCAGCACAATTGCTTCAACCGTTGTCGGCGTAATGCTTGGCTATTTTCTTAAAGCTCTTTTCGAAACATTCTTTGAAAAGCGTGAGGAACGGTTAAACAGAAGCGAGCCTACGGAAGAAATAAATTATGAGGAGGAGATTTGAGTATGCCTATTAGTTTTTTAACTACAGCGCTAATGATCGTAGCGGTGATTACAAACTTGACAGTGGAGGGTATTAAAAAGCTGTTAAATGAAACTTCTATTAAATATTCCTCCAATGTCTTAGCGGCGCTGTCTGCGTCATTTACCTTATCATGAATGACACAGTCTTTACGCTGAAAATCGGCGTTGAAATTGTTGTGCTGATGTATCTTGGCTTTTTGATATCTACTGTCGGATATGACAAGGTTATTCAGATGCTAAAGCAAATCCAGGAAGCAAAGGAGGATATAGACAATGAGTAATAGTCCGCTTGTGTCGTATACCAAGCTTAGTCCAAATCATTCAGGCCAGAGAACACATGCCATTGACCGTATTACTCCTCACTGCGTAGTTGGTCAATGCTCCGTTGAGACTCTTGGAAATATATTCGCTCCAACATCACGTCAGGCTTCTTGTCAGTATGGTATCGGGGTAGATGGCAGAGTTGGAATGTATGTTGAAGAGAAAAACCGTTCTTGGTGTTCTTCCAGCAATGCCAACGACCAAAGAGCCGTAACCATTGAGTGTGCAAGCGACACGCAGGAACCGTATGCGTTTAAGGATGTGGTCTATAACAAGCTCATTGAGCTATGTGTGGATATTTGTAAACGCAATGGAAAAAAGAAGCTTCTTTGGCTTGGAGATAAAACAAAGACTCTCAATTACGAACCAGCCTCCGATGAAATGGTTCTGACTGTTCATCGATGGTTTGCAAATAAAAGCTGTCCTGGTGATTGGATGTATGCCCGCATGGGTGATTTAGCTTCCAAGGTTACAGCTAAGCTTGGGGGAACTACAGTTCCATCCGAAAATGCTTCCGATACCTCTGTATTATACAGAGTTCAAACCGGCGCGTTCAGCAATAAGGCTTATGCCGACGCTATGCTGAAGAAAGTCCAGGCTGCTGGTTTTGATACCTATATGGTAAAGGTGGACAACCTTTACAAGATTCAGGTTGGAGCATACAGCAAAAAAGCTAATGCCGACGCAATGGCTGCAAAATTGAAAGCTGCTGGATTTGATACTTACATAACTACAAAGAGCGGTACGGCCGTTTCCTCTTCTACTGTTAAGAAAACCGTAGACGAACTTGCTCAAGAGGTAATTCGTGGTTTATGGGGCAACGGTCAGGATCGAGTGAACCGGCTGAAAGCGGCTGGCTATGATCCTACTGCTGTTCAGAATAAGGTGAATCAACTTATGAAGTAAGGGAGGTCCGTGAATGATTCGGTTCAGTCACAAGGGAGACTTCTCAAAGGTCACACGATTTTTAGAGAGGGCTAAAGAGGTGGTTCGACTCGGAGATTTAGATAAGTATGGCCGAGAAGGGGTCGCTGCCCTTGCGTCTGCAACACCTGTCGATTCCGGTCTTACTGCAAGTTCCTGGTACTATGAAATTATAAACCGAAACGGAACGGCACAGATCACCTTTTACAATTCCAATATTCAAAATGGAGTTCCAATAGCAATTATCCTGCAATATGGTCATGGAACTCGCAACGGCGGCTGGGTACAGGGTCGAGATTACATCAATCCTGCTATCCAGCCTATTTTTGACCGAATTGCAAATGATGCATGGAAGGAGGTTACGAAGCTATGAGCAAGACTATCGACGAAAGAGTCGTAGAAATGCGATTTGACAATAAACAGTTTGAATCCGGAGTTCAAACAAGCTTATCTTCTATTGAAAAATTAAAGAAAAGTTTGGATATGAACGGCGCTGCTAAAGGATTTGAGCAGGTCGATAATGCGGCTAAAAAGATTAATCTGAGCGGTCTTGGAAATGCGGTAGAATCTGTACGTTTGAAATTCTCCGCATTGGAGGTCATGGCTGTAACCGCACTTTCCAATATCACAAATTCGGCGCTCAATGCCGGAAAACAGATTTTATCTGCTTTTACAATCGATCCTATTAAAACGGGATTTGCAGAATATGAAACGCAGATAGGCGCTGTTCAGACAATATTGGCAAATACTTCGCATCAAGGCACGAATTTGCAGCAGGTTAATCGAGCTTTAGATGAATTAAATACCTATGCGGATAAGACGATATATAACTTTACTGAAATGACCAAAAACATAGGTACATTTACTGCTGCGGGCGTCGATCTGCAAACCTCTGTAGATTCTATTAAGGGTATAGCCAATCTTGCCGCTGTATCGGGATCAACTTCTCAGCAGGCTTCCACGGCAATGTATCAGCTTTCTCAAGCATTGGCTGCCGGTAAAGTTTCTCTTATGGACTGGAACTCGGTGGTCAATGCCGGTATGGGTGGTAAAGTATTTCAAGATGCTTTGGTACGAACCTCTGAATTGCTTGGAACCGGAGCGAAAAACGCTATCGATATGTATGGTTCGTTCAGAGAATCTCTCACCAAAGGCGAGTGGCTGACCACAGAAGTTCTTACCGAAACCCTAAAGCAATTTGCCGGTGCCTATACCGAAGCGGATTTAATTCAGCAAGGTTTTACAGCAGAACAAGCCCGTTCTATCATGGACATGGCCAAAACGGCTGAAGACGCAGCTACGAAAGTAAAGACTTTTACGCAATTGTTCGATACCTTAAAAGAAAGCGCACAATCTGGATGGACTCAAACATGGGAAATTTTGATCGGCGACTTTGATGAAGCAAAAGAATTATTGACGGAAGTTTCCAATATTGTCGGCGATGTTATTTCTAAATCAGCAGAAGCCAGAAACGAGCTGTTAAGCGGTGGATTGAGTTCAGGCTGGAAACAATTGCTTGATGCTGGCATCGCTGATGAAGCCGGTTATATTGAGTCTATTCAAGAGGTTGCCCGAGTACATGGCGACGCTTTCGATAAAATGGTTGCGGATTCTGACATCTTTAGCGATGCTTTAAAAAAAGGATTGCAGGAAGGCGTTATTTCTTCTGAGACACTTTCGGAAGCAGTGTTTCATCTGCAAGGAAAAATGTCTGGCATGACAGAGGAAGAAAGAAAAGCTGCTGGTTATACTTCTGAAATGGTTTCTCAAATCGAAGCGCTGGCGTCCGGCCTTAAAGATGGTTCCGTTTCCATGGATGAATTTACAGAAAAAATACTTCGTCCGTCTGGAAGAGAAAACATCATTCAAGCCTTATGGAATGCTGCTAAGGGGTTAATGAGCGTATTGTCCCCGATAAAAGAGGCGTTTAGAGATATCTTTCCTCCAATGACAGCCGATCAGCTTTATAACATTACAGAAAATTTAAGAAAGCTGACAGAACGGTTTGTATTAAGCGAAACCGCATCTAATAATCTTAAAAACACTTTTAAGGGATTGTTTGCTGTTGTAGACATCATTGGCAGTGCTTTTATGGCAGTGGTCAGAGCTGTTGGTTCGCTTCTTGGAGGGGTCGGAGAACTTGGAAGCGGTCTTCTTGGTATTACTGGTTCTTTTGGAGAATGGCTCGTTAAACTTAACGAAGTAATTGAACGAACAGATATCTTTAATAAAGTTCTCGGTGGAATCGCCTCCTTTATCCGAACTATAGCTAGCGCCATTAAAACATTTATTACGACGATAGCTGAAAACTTTAAGCTTCCCGGCTTTGAAATATTTCATTCTCTGCTTGAGCGCATTCAGGAAAGAATGTCTCAGGTAGGCGAGGCTACCGGAGAAATGAAATCTTCTGTGGTTGCGGCTTTCGAGGTAATGGGCGAGACTTTGGCTAATTGCCAATTTGTACAATTGCTCAGTGCTGTATGGAATGCGGTAAAAACGATCGGAAGCGGTATTGTCAATATTTTGGGCGAACTCGGAAGTTCTCTGGCGTCTAATCTCGGCGAAGCTAATTTCAGCGGGATTATTGACTTGCTCAATGGTATTTCTTTTGGCGCTATTGCGCTTGGAATTACTAAATTTGTCGGTGCGTTTAAAAGCGCTATTGACGATATTGGCAGTATCAAAGAATCGTTTATTGGCATTCTCGACAGCGTCAGGGGATGCTTCGAAGCTTATCAGAAACAGCTACAGGCTGGGACGCTTCTCAAGATTGCATCTGCTATTGCAATCCTTACGGCGTCCATTGTTGCTATTAGCCTTATCGACAGTAAAAAGCTAAATGCTTCTCTTGGCGCTATTACAGTGCTCTTTGCCGATTTGATGACTTCAATGGCAATATTCAATAAGATAAGCGGAGAAGTAACCGGCGTTGTCAAAAGCGTAACCGCGATGCTGGGCATTGCCACTGCGGCGCTTATTCTCGCTGGAGCTTTAAAAAAGATCGGCGATTTGGATTCTAAACAGCTTACAACCGGTCTCATCGGCGTAGCCGGCCTGTCTGCTATGATGGTTGCCGCTGCTAAGGTAATGAGCAGTGGAGGCGGCACGATTGTAAAAGGCGCTACGCAGATGGTTATATTTGCGGCGGCAATCAAGATATTGGCCTCTGCCTGCGAAGATCTTTCCGCTTTGGATTGGGATGAGCTTGCAAAAGGTCTGATTGGCGTCGGCGTGCTTTTAACGGAAGTGTCGCTATTTATGCGTACTGCCCAATTTAGCGGTAAAGCCATTACAACAGCTACAGGAATTGTTATTCTTGCCGCTGCTATAAAGGTGTTGGCCTCCGCCTGTGAAGACTTCGGCGGTATGAAGTGGGATGAAATCGGAAAAGGTCTTGTATCTATTGGTGTTCTTCTTGCTGAAATTACGGCCTTTACAAATCTTACGGGTAATGCTAAACATGTTCTTTCTACTGGCGTCTCTTTAATTGCTATTGCTGCGGCTATGAAGGTATTCGCCTCGGCTATGAATGATTTCGGCGGTATGAGGTGGGAAGAAATCGCAAAGGGCTTGGTTGCTATAGCGGGAGCTTTGGCAGCGATAACGATTGCAGTCAAACTTATGCCTAAAAACATGATTGCAATTGGAACTGGTCTTATTGCAGTTTCTGCGGCTCTTGTTATCATAGCGGATGCTTTAGAAAAGATGGGCGCCCTTACATGGGAAGAGATTGCAAAAGGTCTTGTAACGCTTGGCGGTGCTATGGTTATTTTAGCGGTCGGTTTAAACGCTATGAGAGGCACCTTAGCCGGTTCTGCGGCGATGCTTGTTGCGGCAGCGGCGCTTCTTGTTATGACTCCGGTGCTTAGTATTTTAGGGGCTATGAGTTGGGAATCGATTGCTAAGGGCTTGGTTTCGCTGGCCGGAGCCTTTACTGTTATCGGCGTTGCCAGTCTTGTGCTGACTCCATTGGTTCCTACTATTCTTGGACTAAGCGGAGCGTTTGCACTTATTGGCGTATCTGTGCTTGGAATTGGTGCAGGACTTGCCCTTGCAGGGGCTTGTTTGGCTGCTTTAGCAACTGGTCTGACTGCGCTTGCGGCAGCCGGTACGGCCGGAGCCACTGCTATCGTTGCTTCTCTTACAGTTATTATTACTGGCGTTGCCGGATTAATACCTGCCATCGTCGCTAAGATCGGCGAGGCCATTGTGGAGTTCTGCAAGGTTATTGCTAATAGTGCACCCGCAATTGGCGAAGCGGTCAAAGCGGTTGTCCTTATGCTGGTTGATGTTCTCGTAGAATGCGTTCCGGCAATTGCGGACGGAGCGCTGAAGCTTGTCGCTGGAGTTTTGGAGGCGTTGGTAGCATATACCCCATCTATTGTAGATTCCATCTTCCAATTCCTTATCGCCGTTCTGGAAGGCGTCGCAAATAATCTTCCCGGACTAATCCAAGCGGCGGTTGATGTGTTGATGGCATTTTTCTCAGGGATTGTAGACGCGCTTAAAGGAATCGATACGGAAACATTGCTGCAAGGTATCGTTGGCATTGGTTTGCTGGCTGCAATTATGGCGGCTCTTAGCGCGATCGCTGGATTTGTTCCTGGAGCTATGGTCGGCGTGCTTGGCATGGGCTTAGTTATTGCAGAGCTTGCTCTTGTTCTCGCTGCTGTCGGTGCTTTGGCTCAAATCCCAGGCCTTGATTGGCTTATCAATGAAGGCGGAAATCTACTTCAGGGAATTGGTACTGCTATCGGCAAGTTTATCGGCGGCATTGTCGGCGGATTTATGAGCGGCGTATCCAGTCAGTTCCCACAGATCGCAACAGACCTGTCTGGATTTATGACCAATATTCAGCCGTTTATTCAAGGCGCTGCTGCTATTGATCCATCTATGATGGATGGCGTTAAGGCCCTGGCGGAAACTATCCTTATTCTTACCGCTGCGAATATTCTGGAAGGGTTGACTTCCTGGTTGACAGGCGGTTCTTCTCTTACTGGATTTGCTGAAGAGCTGGTACCATTTGGTACGGCTATGAAGCAATTTTCAGATGAAATCGCAGGTATCGATGGAGAGGTTGTCGCTAACGCTGCGGTTGCTGGCAAAACATTGGCTGAAATGGCCGCTACGCTTCCGAATAGCGGAGGCGTTCTCGGTTTCTTTGCCGGCGAGAATGATATGGAAACTTTTGGCGAGCAACTCATTCCGTTCGGTAAGGCTATGAAGGACTTTGCTGATGTGGTTGCCGGATTGGATGCCAGCGTAATAACAGAAGCTGCTACAGCAGGAAAAGCTATGGCCGAAATGGCAAGCACGATACCAAACAGCGGCGGTGTTGTCGGATTCTTTGCCGGTGAAAACGATATGGAGGACTTCGGCGAGCAACTTGTTCCATTTGGTAAAGCTATGAAAGACTTTTCCGATGCGGTGGCTGGATTGAAAGCTGATATAATTCAAAATAGCGTAACAGCAGGTCAAGCACTGGTTGAGCTTGCAAAAACAGTTCCCAATACAGGCGGCGTTGTGGCGTTCTTTACGGGCGATAACGACCTTGCCACCTTCGGAGAACAGTTAGTTCCTTTTGGCACTGCCATGAAGAACTATTCTCTTGCGGTGACTGGACTGGATGCCAATATTGTTACTAATTCCGCTAACGCTGCAAAAGCATTGGTAGAGCTTTCAAACAACCTTCCGAACAGCGGCGGTATTGTAAGCTGGTTTACCGGCGACAACGATATAGCCACATTTGGTGAACAGCTTGTATCCTTTGGCCAATCCTTTGCAAATTACTACAACAGTGTAAGCAGTGTGGACACCTCTAAGCTTAGCAGTATTGTTGTTGAATTTCGTAACCTTGTGGATTTGGCAAATGGTATTAAAGATGTTGATACGAGCGGTATGTCCAGATTTGCTCAGAACCTTACAGCTCTTGGCAACGCAGGTATCGACGGATTTATCAATGCGTTTACCAATGCGAATTTCCGTGTCACGACGGCGGCAAATACTATGATTACTACCTTCATCAATGCCGCTAACGCTCAAAAGGGGAATTTGACCAGTGTGTTTACTTCCCTTATAAACAGTGTTGTCACGGCATTTACAAATCAGTATCCCCAGTTTACGACAATTGGAAGAACCATGATGACCAACTTTATATCCGGTGTACGAAACAGCGATTCTACAGCTCGTTCCGCCTTTGTGGTGATTATATCCGGATGCCTGACTGCCCTTCGAAATAAATTTCAAGATTTCAACTCGGTTGGGCAAGCGACCATGACCAATTTAATTGCCGGAATCCGGGCGAAGAACCAGCTTGCGAAGGAAGCGTTCGTATCTATTGTCAACGGTTGCTTAACGGCGATTCGTGATAAGTATATCGACTTCTACAATGCTGGCGTATATCTGGTGGAAGGCTTTGCAAATGGTATTGATGAATATACCTGGTATGCTGAGGCAAGAGCAAGAGCCATGGCTCGCGCTGCTGCAAGGGCTGCTGAAGCAGAGCTGGATATTAATTCGCCTTCCAAGGTGGGTTATCGGATTGGCAGCTTTTTTGGATTGGGCTTTGTCAATTCTTTGATTGACTATACTGATAAATCCTATAAGGCTGGTACCTCGATGGCTGCGTCTGCAAAAGAAGGGCTTCGGAATGCAGTTGCTAAAATCGGAGAATTTATTGACGACGGCATTGACACTCAGCCGACGATTCGTCCTGTACTCGATTTGTCTCAGGTGCAGGAGGGAGCAGGAAGACTGTCTGCACTGTTAAGCAGAAGCCAGGCAATGAGCATTAGTTCTGGAATGGAACGTGCTGCTGCCGCTACCGTTCAAAATGGGGATTCTGTACCTGTAGCCGGAAACAATTACACGTTCACACAAAACAACTATTCACCTAAGGCGCTGTCGAGAATTGAAATCTACCGTCAGACGAAGAATCAGTTCTCGGCACTGAAAGGATTGGTGGAAACATGATCTATTCATTTGCTATCACCAATTACTTGGGTGATAGGGTTAAGCTTGAGTTGGGGAAGCCTGAGGTTTCGGGCTTCCTCATCAAGTCTGTTACTGGTTTAGGTCCAGTCAAAGCAAATGTAAACACGACCGAAGTTGTTACCAATGACGGTTCCATGTTCAATTCTGCCAGGCTGAGCCAGAGAAATATTGTGTTTCAATTGGCGTTCGTAGACACTGTTTACGGGGAGACCATCGAGGATATACGACAAAAGTCCTACAAATATTTCCCTGCAAAAAAGAGCGTCGAGATTGTAATTGAAACAGACAACCGTTATGTGAAAATCAAAGGCTATGTGGAATCCAACGAGCCTGACATTTTCAGTTCCCAGGAAGGTACGCAAATTTCCATTATCTGTCCAGATCCATATTTTTATTCGGCTGGCGAGGATGGAAACAATGTGACCGACTTTTATACAATCGACCCCATGTTTGAGTTTCCGTTTTCAAACGAATCTTTAACAGATCCGCTGCTTATATTTGGCGAAATCCAAATTAAGACGGAGGGTGTTATTACCTATTACGGCGATTCCGAAATCGGTGTGGTTATTTATATCCATGCAATAGGTCCCGCCACCAATATCAATATTTATAATACCGAAACCAGAGAGGTCATGATGATTAATACGACAAAGCTTGAAAAACTGACCGGCAAGGGGTTGGTTGCAAGCGATGATATCGTCATCAACACCACAAAGGGCGAAAAGAGTATTACATTGATACGGGAAGGCGCATCGTACAACATTCTCAATTGCCTGGATAAGAATACCGATTGGTTTACATTGTCAAAGGGAGATAACATCTTCGCATTTACAGCGGAGACAGGGGTCACGAATCTTCAGTTCAGAATTGAAAATCAAGTTATCTATGAAGGGGTGTAAACTATGGAGTTATTCGTATTAAACGCAGATTTTGAATCCATAGCCGTCATCGATACTTATGAATCAATGATCTGGACTGACCGATACAATGCATACGGAGATTTCGAGATATACTTTGCGATGGATGAAAACTTGCTGGAATACATCAAAGAGGATTATTATCTATGGCTAAAGGACTCCGAGCACAGCATGATTATTGAAGATATCAAGATCGATGCCGATACAGAGGAAGGAAATCGGCTTATTGTTACCGGGAGATCTTTGGAAAGCATTCTTGAAAGGCGGATTATTTGGGGGCAACGCATTTTCAGCGGAAATCTTCAAAATGCCATCCAGATAATGCTCAATGAAAACATTATTACCCCTTCAGTTGCTGACCGCAAGATAGCAAATTTTATATTTGTACCGTCTACGGACAGCAAAATCACAAGTCTTACCATCGATAACCAGTATACCGGAGACGATCTCTATACAGTTATCAAAGGATTGTGTGAGGAAAATAATATCGGTTTCAAGATTGTGCTGACAGACGATAACCAGTTTGCGTTCAGCCTTTATGCCGGCGCTGACCGCTCCTATGACCAGACGGAAAATCCGTATGTAGTATTTTCTCCCAACTTTGAGAACATCATCAACAGCAACTACTTCTCGTCCAAAGCCGGTTATCGGAATGTGACGCTGGTTGCTGGAGAAGGCGAAGGCGCATCGAGAAAAACAACGGTGGTTGGTTCTGCTTCAGGACTTGACCGCCGTGAACTTTTTACGGATGCTCGAGATATTTCGTCTGATACGGAGGATGGGACGCTTTCTGACGCTGAGTATATTGCACAGCTTCGGACAAAAGGTTTAAAAAACCTTGCCGACCACATGATTACTACCGCATTTGAAGGCGAGGTCGAGGTTACAAGGCTTTTTAAATATGGCGAGGACTTTTTCATTGGCGATATTGTTCAGATTGCTAATGAATATGGAAACGAGAATTCCGCTTATATTTCGGAGCTGATTATTTCGAACAGCGATGAAGGATTGTCCATTTATCCGACATTTAAAACGATTTCAAAGGAGGGATAAGTTAAATGAGCGTAACCTATGGATTCTATAACTCATTGAACGGCGATCGCAAATACGATTCTGCTCAGATATCGAGCATTTTTGACGGTTTGATTGCTGATGGGATATTTGCTTCTATCGGAACGGCGTTTGCTGTAAGGGCTGCCGGCGGATTGACTGTAAATGTTGGCATTGGACGGGCGTGGTTTGACCATACCTGGACGCTTAACGACAGTATTTTGCCGTTGGAAGCTCCTGAGGCAGAAGTTCTGCTGGACCGGATTGACGCTGTTGTACTTGAAATAAATGCTATGGAGTCTGTGCGAGCAAACAGCATTAAATTTGTAACAGGCACTCCATCTAGCATACCAGTGCGGCCGACCCTTGAGAACGAAGGAGGCGTACATCAGTATGCTCTTTGTTATATTTACAGGAAGTTTGGTACGACAGTCATCAATCAAGCTGACATCACCAATATGGTTGGAACGGAGGAAACGCCGTTTGTCACCGGTATTCTTCAAACGATCAGTTTAGATGAATTGCTCGGACAGTGGCAGGATGAACTGGATCAGTTTGTCAGCCGTGAAGAGAAAGACTTTACTGAATGGAGCAACAATAAGAGAACGGAGTTTAATAATTGGCAGGCGTTGCAGGAGCAGGATTATGAGAGCTGGTCCGATGAACGCAAGCAGGAGTATTTAACCTGGATCTCAGAACAGGAAACCACTTTTACAAATTGGGCTACAACGCAAATGTCCGATGAGGAAGAGTGGATTCAATCGATGCAGCAGACATTTCTCAGTTGGTTTGAATCTTTGAAGACCGAACTCAGCGGAGATGTTGCGGCGAACCTTCAGCTTCAAATCGATCAGGAAGAAATGGAACGGATTCTGCTGACCGGTTTCGTTGATGGCTCAAAAGAATTCAATGAGGACGGTACGGTGATTGTTTCTACGGACAGCACCAACAGGACGCTGACCAAGACATTCACTAATAACTTCCTCACTGTGACTACAGTTTTGCGAAGTTCCGAAGGCGGAGAGCTTGTCAGAATGGTCAAGGAGTTTAACGACGAAGGGACTTTGATTAACTCAACTGTAACCTACGCATAATGAAAGGAGAAAAATCAAAATGGCAGAAGAAGATTTGATCTTTGGTAAAAACCGACACTTTTTTGGAGGAATCGAGCCCTCCAATATGCTGGAATTTACTGCAAGCTATGATGCGACAGGAACGGTAAGTCGTGCTAAGATAGTAGCTAAGCTCCCTGCTGATACGGTTATTGACGGACAGACGCTGTGCAGTGTTGCCGGCGCTGTTATCCGAAGAAGTACCGGTACTTATCCTAAAGACGAGTTTGACGGCGTTCTAATCAAGAACATTACCAATGACGAGACGTTCTTTGACGAGGATGTGGAGATTGACCAGACTTATTACTACGCTGCATTTCCTTATACAACGCAGGGCGTTTACAACCGCAATACGGCGAACCGTTCCACCTGTACGATCATTGCCGGTTATGAGCCGGATAATATGAAGGTCTTTACTGCAACATCGGCGTATTCCTCCGGACAGGCTCGCGTTCGAATTAACGCTACGCTTCCGGACAATGGAACGGAAGAGCGTCCTTATACGATTTCCGGCGCTATTATCCGCAGAAGTACGACTGGTTATCCGACAAATGAAAATGAGGGTGTTCTTGTAACTGATCTTAAGGAAAGCAGCGAGTTTTATGACACCAATGTATCTCTGAACCAGATTTATTACTATGCTGCATTCCCCTACACTACTCAGGGCGTTTACAACCGCAATGCGGCAAATAGGGCATCCTGTACGCCTGTCGCAATTATTCCGGGCAACATGCAGAAATTTACGGCAGAATCGGTTCATGTCAGCGGACAGCCTCAGGTAAAGCTTACAGCTACGCTTCCTGCCAGCGTTGCCGGCTGTACAATTGCCGGTGCTGTAATTCGCAGAAGTACGACTGGTTATCCGGTTAATGAATCGGACGGTTCTCAGGTTGCAAACATTACCAGCAGCGGCACCTACTATGATACCAATGTAGAGGCTGGCATCATCTATTACTATGCAGCTTTCCCGTATTCTACGGACGGCGTTTACAACACCAACAATGTCAGCGCAAACCAGGCAAGTTGTGAAGTGAGCAGCTACGAATATCTATTTGGATATGATCTTGTAAAATCCACTTCCAATCCTTCAGGACGTGTTACCTATCCATCTGACGTTGACAATGCTAATTTTACTCCCGCAAAGATGAACTTTGGAGGTTCCTTTGATTACGGCAGTTGGAATTTTGAGCCTGGAGAAATGTTTATGCCTCGTCCCTGTATGCTGACCTATGCAGGTGTGGTGGATCATTATCTCAATCCCAACGATTATACCAAAAAAATTGACGGCACTGCATCCAGTATTGCCAATACTTCTTTCGGCGGCAATGCGATGATGGAATGGCCGAAGATTTATACCAAGCGTTGGGAAGAGAACGGCGTTTATCATTTCCGTTGTTCTGATATTCCGCAGGATGATACTTGGGATTGCTGGTGTAACTATGACCGCAATGATAATGAAATCGACCATTTCTATACTCCCATCTACTTTGGCTCTAATGTGTCGAGCAAGCTTCGCTCTATCAGCGGACAGAATAATATGGTTTCTCAAAATGCTACTACAGAAATCAATTATGCAAAAGCTAACGGAAGCGACTGGTATACGGAGGTCCTCGCGGACAGGCTTCTTATTCAGGATTTGCTTGTTATGATGGGCAAAAGCACAGATTGCCAAACTGTATTTGGTTCCGGTAGAAGTAATGCCAGCTCAGCTGCTAAAACGGGAACCATGGATACAAAAGGTATGTTCTGGGGCTCCAACAATGCAGTCAATGAAGGTGTTAAGGTGTTTGGAATGGAGCATCTATGGGGAAATCTGTGGAGACGTATTGCTGGTTGGGTGAATGTAAACGGTACGCAGAAAGTTAAGTTGACTCGCGGCGGTCATGATGGCAGTGGAGCGGCAGATTACAATACTAGCGGAAGCGGCTATCTCTCCGTTGCAAACGCGACCCCTTCCGGCACTTCCGGCGGTTATATCAGCAGCATGAAGACAGAAGCTTACGGAAGAATTCCTGTTACCGCAAGCGGTTCAAGCAGCACTTACGAAGCGGATGGACTATATTACAGCAACTCCGGTACAATGTATGCGTTTGTCGGTGGCAGCTGGGCCTATGACCTTCGCTGCGGTCCGTTCTCCGCTAGTCTGACCGCTGCGGCGTCCGATTCGTACTCGTCCCGTGGCGCGGCTCTCTCTTGTAAACCACTTGCTGATGCGT
>ULVT01097516.1_pt1 | contig 14669 bp, 8 predicted proteins | sample 1959701 | NCBI WGS metagenome assembly ULVT01 (sample SAMEA4835793, study PRJEB28245) | human gut metagenome | biome: gut microbiome; material: fecal sample | place: Denmark | collected 2008
GTTGGTAAAGCACTATCACCTTTAGCTCCCTTGTGTAAAGGGAGCTGGCACAGTGAAGCGCAACGTTTTCAATATTGCTTTTTATAAAAGTTGAAGATGCGTTGGCAGAGAATTGTGTTTTCCGTCACTGTGACTGAGGGATTGTTAACGGAGGTGTCTGAGAAACGGAAAGGGTGCGGTAGGAAAGCAATCCCTCCGTCTTGACGGCGAAAAGTTTGATAAATCAAAAAGGTGGATGTATCGCAAGCAAAATGCAACAAGACAACAGTTTGTGCCTTGCCGTCAATCCACCTTCTTTTGACAAGGGAGGCAAGTTTAGTGCGGTGCGAGGGCGTGGCGTGCTTTTGCGGAGATTGCGGGAAGGGTGTGGAGGCAAGACGGCGGTGCGGACGAACTTTTCGTTACCGGAAATTTTAAAGAGAGCGTGGAAACTGCTATGAAGGGAACAATCTGTTTTTGAAATCGCACAGGTGAAAATAAAGCGAAATTTACCGAAAACTGCGTTATTACACTTGCAAAAGTATCGGATTTCTGTTATAATGTCTATCGTGTAGGCATAGGCTTTGATTTGAATTTCCATAAAAAGCCATATTACATAACCATATTATAATTAACCGACGCAGGAAAAATGCGTGAAAGGTCGTGTTATCAGTGGAACGATTCGGTTCCATCGTCTTTGCCTGACGGCGAGATCAAATATAGGATAATAAATAACGAGGAAAGAATAAAGGTATGAAAGAACAGTTACAGAATATAAAGGAGCAGGCACTGAAAACTATCGGCGACTGCGTTGACGTTAAGCAGCTTGACGAGCTGAGAGTAAAGTACCTCGGCAAGAAGGGCGAGCTTACAGCTATACTCAAGAGCATGGGTAAGCTGTCCGCTGAGGAAAGACCTGTTATGGGTCAGCTTGCAAACGATGTAAGACAGGCGCTTGAGGGCTTTATTGCACAGAAGCAGGCACAGCTTAAATCTGCGCTTATGGAGCAGAAATTAAAGAAGGAAACGCTGGACGTTACTATGCCCGGAAAGCAGCAGGCGATGGGAGTACGTCATCCGCTGAATATAGTTCTTGACGAGCTCAAGGAAATATTCAGAGGAATGGGATACACTGTAGTAGACGGTCCTGAGGTCGAGGAAACGAAGTACGTTTTCGATATGCTTCTGACTGAGGACGGTCACCCTGCAAGAGATGAGCAGGATACATTCTATATTACTGATGAAATACTTCTGCGTACACAGACATCTTCCGTGCAGATAAGAACAATGCTTAAAAACAAGCCTCCTATAGCTATCATAAGCCCCGGACGTGTTTATCGTCCCGACGCTGTTGACGGCACGCACTCGCCTATTTTCCACCAGTGCGAAGGTCTTGTAATAGATAAGAATATCACATTCGGCGATCTTAAGGGTACGCTTGAAACGTTTGCTAAGCGTCTTTACGGCGACGATGTAAAGCTCCGCTTCCGTCCTCACCACTTCCCGTATACAGAGCCGTCAGCCGAGGTTGACTTACAGTGCTTCAAGTGCGGAGGCAAGGGTTGTCCGCTCTGCAAGGGCGAAGGCTGGATAGAGATGCTCGGTTCAGGCATCGTTCATCCGCAGGTACTTATCAACTGCGGAATAGATCCCGAAGAATACAGCGGTTTCGCTTTCGGTATAGGACTTGAGCGTATTGCTATGATGAGATATAACATAGACGATATGCGTCTGCTGTACGAGAACGATCAGCGTTTCCTCGCACAGTTCAGATAAGAGAATTCAGAAATACCGATAGGAATCGTAAAAGGAGATATTAACGTGGATTTATCAATGAGATGGCTTAACGACTATGTTAAAGCCGATATGCCAATAAAGGAATTCGTAGCGGATATGACGATGAGCGGTTCAAAGGTTGAAACCTATCATAAGATGTCCGATCCTATAAATAACGTGGTAGTTGCAAAGGTGCTGAAGCTGGAGCGTCACCCCGACAGCGAAAAGCTGTGGATATGCCAGCTTGACGCAGGCAGGGATGAGCCTGTGCAGATAGTTACTGCGGCGCAGAATCTGTTCGAGGGGGCTATAGTTCCCGCTTGTATGCACAATAGTACGATCGCAGACGGAACAAAGATCACAAAGGGCAAGCTGAGAGGCGTTGCAAGTAATGGTATGATGTGCTCTTATGCGGAGCTTGGTCTTACAAAGGATGATTTTGACTATCCCGTAGCAGACGACGGAATACTTATACTGAATAACGATCCCGATGTTGATTCTTTCAGAATGGGTATGGATATATGCGAGGCTTTACAGACAGACGATACTATAGTAGAGTTTGAGATAACGAACAACCGTCCCGACTGTCTTTCCGTACTCGGACTTGCACAGGAGGCAAGCGCAACGTTTGATATTCCTATGAACTACACTGAGCCTTCGTTCAAGGGCGTTGACGGGGATATTACAAAGGAAATCAGCGTAAGCGTTGAAAATACAAAGCTCTGCTCACGCTATATGGCGGCGCTTGTAAAGAACGTAAAGATAGGACCTTCGCCCAAGTGGATGGCAAGAAGGCTGAGAGCGAGCGGAGTAAGGCCTATCAACAACCTTGTTGATATAACGAACTTCGTAATGCTTGAATACGGTCACCCGATGCACGCATTCGATTTAAGATATGTCGAGGACAACAGGATAGTTGTAAGAAACGCAAAAGAGGGAGAAACATTAAAGCTGCTCGACGAAATGGCAGAGCCTGTAAAGCTGACTCCCGAAATGCTGATAATCGCAGACGGAAAGAAGCCTATCGCCATAGCCGGCGTTATGGGCGGCGAGCATAGCGGTATTATGGAGGATACGACTACTGTCGTATTTGAGGCAGCCTGCTTTGACGGCGTATCGGTAAGACGTACAGCAAGAAAGATAGGCGAGCGTACCGAGGCAAGCTCACGTTTTGAAAAGGGTCTTAACCCGGTAAATGCAGAAAAGGCTCTCAAGAGAGCATTACAGCTTATCGAGATGCTGGGCTGCGGCGAGGTAGTGAATACTATCATTGACGAGAACCACAGCGAGTATGTTCCCGAAAGATTAAAGCACGACTATAAGTGGGTGAACGAGCATTTAGGCTCGGATATAAGCGAGAACGAGCAGATAGAGATATTAAAGAAGCTCGGCTTCGGCTATGAAAACGGCGAGATAATCGTTCCGCCTACCCGTATAGATATGCACCGTGCGTGCGATGTTGCGGAGGAGGTTGCCCGTATATACGGCTACAACAGAATCCCCTCGACTATACCGAAGCTGTCATCACAGGGCAAGAGAACGCCCGAACAGATATTCGAGGACAAGGTAATTTCACTTGCGCTGGCACTCGGATTCTACGAGGTAATGACTTACAGCTTTATTTCGCCTAAGGACTATGAGCTTCTGCGTATGGACGAGAAGTCAAGAAAGAGCGTTGTGTTAAGACGTCCGCTCGGCGAGGATACAAGCGTAATGCGTACTTCTGCACTTACATCAATGATGGAAGTTGTAAGAAGAAACTGGAGCAACAGAAACCTTGAGGGCAGATTCTTCGAGATAGCAAGAGAGTATTTCCCGACAGGTGAGAATCAGCTCCCTGTTGAAAGAGATGTTCTGTGCTATGCGCTTTACGGAAGCGGCGAGGATTTCTTCACGGCAAAGGGCGTTGCCGAGGAGGTTATGGCAAAGCTCGGACTGAAGAATGTCGTATACACGGCTGAAAAGAACAATCCGACATTCCACCCCGGAAGATGCGCAAAGGTCACTGTAGACGGCGAGCTTATCGGCTATGTCGGTCAGCTTCATCCAGAGGCTGCGGCTAATTTCGGTGTAAATACAGAGGTTTACTGTGCTACGCTCAGCATGGAGGTAATGTTCAATAATGCCAACGGCGATGTAAAGTACACCGCACTGCCCAAGTTCCCCTCAACATACAGGGATCTGAGCCTTGTGTGCAACGAGGACGTGCCGAGCGGAGATATAGTTGCGGTAATCGAAAAGACCGCAAAGCATCTTGAGGCTGTACGTCTGTTCGATATGTACAAGGGCGAGCAGGTACCTGCAGGTATGAAGAGCCTTTCATACAAGCTGATACTCAGAAAGAAAGACGCTACGCTGACAGACGATGAGGCGGACGCAGTTGTTGCAAAGGTGCTTAAGGCACTTGAGAATATAGGCGTTACATTAAGATAACGGCGGAATTTGCAGAAATAATCGGGGCACAGCCCCTTATAAACAGTAAGGAGAAAAGCAATGAAATATTTTAAAAAGCTGGCAGCGGCAATATGCGCCGTGGCAATCACATTAAGCGTTGCAGGCTGTGCGGATGTATCGACTGTAGGCTCGGTTGACAATCAGACCATAAATGCGGGCATATATCTTCTTTATGAGCAGACGGCTATAGGCGAGGCTCAGCAGGAGGTTGACGATCAGCTTAAGGCTATGGGAACAAGCTCGTCGAAGATAGAGAATTTCAGCTACTACAACTACAAGGTACAGGACAAGACGTTCTCACAGTATGTTCAGGACCGTACATTAGAGCAGGTAAAGCAGTATGTCGCTATCCAGAACAAGTTCAAGGAGCTGAACCTTTCACTCACAGACGAGGAAGAGGAGAACGTAAAGACCTCTGTAAAGAAGATGTGGAATACAGAAATCTCATATTATGGCTACAGCACAGGAAAAACCTACGGTCAGAACTATGAGGCAGGCGGAATAAGCAAGAAGTCATACGAGGCTGTTCAGCTTGTAAACAAGATGAGTGAGAAGGTATTTGACGCTTACTATGAGAAAAACGGCATATCCGCAACAGACGAAAAGGATATAGCTACCTATTTCTATGACAATTACGGCAGATTCCAGATAATACAGGTTTCTCTTAAAGAGGGCAACGGCGACAAGATAACGACCGACGAGGGCAAGAAGGCAAAGAAGGAACAGGCTCAGGGCTATGTTGACAGACTGCTTGCCGGCGAGGACTACGATAAGGTATATCACGAGTATCAGGATTTTGTGGCAAAGGAAAAGGCTGAGGCTGAAGCCGAGAGCAACTCGGGCAATTCTTCTGCGGCATCATCTGTAACTTCTTCGACAAGCGAAACCGCATCGGACGATACAACGAGCAGCGGAACATCGGGAAGTAAAGAAGAGGAGCATGACCACGAATTCCTGCTCGGCAAGACGGATACTTCACCGAGCGAGGAGTTTGTAAAGTGGGCATTTGAGCTTGACACAGACAAGGGCGGAGTTTACGAGGACGACAGCGTTTACTATGCGGTAGTACGCCGTGATATAAAGGAACGTGAGGACTGGCTCACGAAGAATCACAGCAACGTGCTTCACGTTATGAAGGATGACGAGTACAAGGCTATGCTCAACGAAACGGCTAAGGACTATGCGCTTGATCTCAACAATGACGCACTCAACAAGTACAAGCCCGAAAATTTAAAGAAGTAAACAAAGCATAAAGAAAAGTACAAAGATATGCGGTCAGAGCAGGAAATACTCTGACCGTTATTTTTCGGAAAGGACAATGCGGTATGATAGTATTATCCGGTAATGATATTTCGGTGTCCTTCGGCGGTGAAACGCTGTTTCACGATGTGAATTTTCGGCTTGAAGAAAACTGCAGAGCCGGACTTGTAGGTGTAAACGGGTGCGGAAAAACCACGCTGATGCACGTTATAAACGGCAGGCAGGAGGCTGAAACAGGCGGTATAAGCAAGGCGGCGGGGATAAAGCTCGGCTGTATGGAGCAGTATGTTATCCGTGACGATAATATCACTCTATATGACGAGGTACTGGAGATATTCCGTCCGCTTATCGACGCTGAAAACGAGCTTGCGGATATAGCGGTTGCGATAGATACGGGCGACCACAGCGAGCAGACGCTGTCAAGGCAGATGCAGCTACAGGAAAGATTTGAGCGTGAGGGCGGACTTACCTATAAATCAATGACTTGCTCGGCGCTTGTCGGTCTGGGATTTTCCGAAGACGATTTCAACAAACCGATAAGCGTGATGAGCGGTGGACAGAAAAGCAAGGCGCAGCTTGCGAAGCTGCTTCTTTCGGGGAGCAATATACTGCTTCTTGACGAGCCTACGAACCACCTTGATATAACCGCTTGTGAATGGCTTGAAAAGTTCCTTACGGAATATAAGGGCGCATATATCGTAATATCGCACGACCGTTATTTTCTCGATAAAGTCACCAACACGACTTTTGAAATGGAAAACAGGACGCTTCGTGAATATAAGGGCAACTATACACGCTATCTTGAGCTTAAGGCTGAGGCGAGAGAGGCTCAGCAGAGAGTGTACGACAGGACGGTAAAGGAAATAAACCGTATCGAAGGCATTGTAGAGCAACAGAAGCGGTGGGGGCAGGAGCATAACTTCATCACGGCGGCATCAAAGCAGAAGCAGGCGGACAGGCTGAAGGAAACGCTCGAAAAGCCTGAGGATCTGCCGGAGGCTATAAAGTTCACGTTCAGGGCGAAGGAAGGCGGCGCAAACGATGTGCTTATCGCAAAGGGCCTGTCGAAATCGTTTGACGGGACGGCGGTTTTCACAAATGCGGAGCTTGACATAAAGAAGAACACGACAACATTTATATTAGGCGAGAACGGCTGCGGAAAGACTACGCTTCTGAAAATCCTTACGGGAGAATATCAGGCGGATAGCGGAGAGTATAAATTCGGCAACAATATACAATTTGGATATTATGATCAGGCACAGACGGATCTTGACCCGTCAAAGACGGTGATTGACGAGGTGTGGGACAGGTATCCCGGAATGACGCAGACGCAGGTGCGTTCTGCATTGGCGCAGTTTTTGTTCAAGGGCGACGATGTGTTCAAGAATGTGGGCAAGCTCAGCGGAGGAGAAAAGGCAAGGGTGTCGCTCCTTAAGCTGATGCTTAGCAAGGCGAATATGCTGCTGCTCGACGAGCCGACAAACCATCTGGACATACATTCGAGAGAGGCTCTGGAAAACGCACTGGCAAGCTACGGCGGAACGCTTCTTATCGTGTCGCACGACAGATACCTGATCAACAAGCTGGCCGACAGGATAGTGTGGCTCGGAAAGACGGGTACTGTAAACATAGACGGAAACTATGACAGGTATATCGAACTCAAGGAAGCGAAGGCACAGTCCGAGCAGGCGGTACAGGTAAAGGCGGCAGAAGGCAAGAAGAACGACTACAAGGAGCGCAAGGAGCGTGAAAGCACGCTCAGAAAGCTCAGCGGTGCGCTGAAGCGTTGCGAGCAGGCGATAGATGAGGTCGGGCTGAAAACGGCGGAGCTTGCACAGCAGATGTCACAGCCGGAGATAGCGACAGACTATGAAAAAACGAGTGCGCTTGCACAGGAAATAGAGGCGCTGAAGGAAAAAGAGGAGGCGCTTACTGCCGAGTGGATGGAACTGAGTGAGCAAATCGAAGCGTTTACATGAGTTACACACAAAAATTAAGTAATATATGGAATAATTAGCTAAAAAAAACGCCGAAAATATTTGTGCATATTCAACAAAGTTTGATTAAGCAAATTAAGGAATTAGCTAAATTAAGTTATAAGAATTTTCAATGTGGAAATCGTTTACACCAAAAATAGCTTATAAGACGCTCGAAAAATCAAGATATTGTGCAGACAAAAATCAAATTCAGCGATATGCACAAAATTTGCGTGTGAAGTTTGTAACTGTTAGACAAGCGCAAAAGTGATTTGTACAGAAAATCAAAATCATTTGAGAAATGTGAAAGTTCTTTTATGAACCTTGACAGTAAGGTGATAATTTGGTATAATTACTACGTTATAGACCCTTGTGCTGTTTTGTACATTATTTCTAAATACGGCGTGTTTACAGCCGAAAACGAATAATACAATTGTGCATATGGTACAAAAAGCAGATGAAACAATTTGCAGGGCAAACGTAGCTTACGGACTTTTTTGAGGATCGAAACTGCCTATGGAAACGATTTTAAGAGCGGAGAATATCTCCAGGAGCTTTAAAATAAACGATAATACCACTGTTGACGCTTTGAAGGATATAAATCTCGATGTGGAAAAGAACAAGCTGGTCGTGCTGAGAGGCAGATCCGGCTCGGGCAAGACCACGCTGATAAATATACTCGGAGCGCTTGACCGTCCAACAGGCGGCGATGTCTACTTTGACGGGAAGAAGATAACGGGTCTTTCCGACAAGGAGATGGATAAGCTGAGAAGAAACGATATGTCGTTTGTTTTCCAGTCTGTAGCGCTTATACCGACAATGACGGCGTATGAGAACGTTGAATTTGCAATGCGGCTTGTGGGTATGCCTTATGCGGAGCGTGTAAAGCGGGCGAAGGAATGCCTTGTAAGAGTGGGACTTGAAAAGCGTATGCACCACAGACCCGGAGAGCTTTCGGGCGGTGAGCAGCAGAGAGTGGCGATAGCGAGGGCGATCTCGCACAAGCCGAAGCTGATATTTGCGGATGAGCCTACTGCGGCGCTTGATATGCCTACGGGACTTGCGGTTATGAATCTGTTTAAAGAGCTTGTACATACGGACGGGCTTACAATAGTGATGACAACGCACGACACTGCGATGATGGAGCAGTGCGACGTGGTTTATACACTTGACGACGGACGCATTACAGACGTCAGAAAGCAGGTGGAGTGATGCCTCATAGAATGATGCTTGCACCGCCCGAAAATGTGATGGTGCAATGTGAGAACCTTGTCAAGATATATAAGACGACCGATGTTGAGGTAATGGCTTTGCAGGGACTTGACCTCACGGTTGAGCGTGGAGAGCTGATGGGCATCGTCGGTGCGAGCGGAAGCGGTAAATCAACGCTTCTGAATATGCTCGGTGCGCTCGATAAGCCTTCGGCGGGAAGTCTTTACGTTGACGGTAAGGATCTTCTTAAATTTGATGAAAAGGATCTTATAAAATATAAGAGAGAAACGGTCGGTTTTGTGTGGCAGAACAACGCCAGAAACCTTATACCGTATCTTACGGCGATACAGAACGTTGAAATGCCGCTTTTACTTTCGGGACACAAGAACCGAAGGGAGAGAGCGGAGGAGCTGCTCGACATGGTAGGGCTTTCAGCGAGAAAGAACTCGGTACTCGGCCAGCTTTCGGGCGGTGAGCAGCAACGAGTGGCTATCGCCATAGCGCTTTCAAACAATCCCAGCCTGCTCCTTGCGGACGAACCTACGGGTGCGGTCGATACCAAGACGGCGGCGATGGTGCTTGATGTTTTCAAGCAGCTAAACCGTCAGACAGGCGTTACCATTATAATAGTAACACACGATACAAATCTGTCGAAGTCGATCGACCGTGTTGTTGCTATCCGTGACGGCCGTACATCGAGCGAGATGCTGAGAAAGAAAACCGAGATCCTCTCATTCGGGGAACTCGAAAAGATGAGCGAGCAGCAAAGGGCGGAGCATGAAAAGCTCATGCAGCAAAGCGGCTCGGATCAAGAGGAGCTTGTTGTTCTTGACAGGGCAGGCAGACTCCAGATACCAAAAGAATATCTCGAGGCTCTGGGTATAAGGGGCGGAGATAAAGTGCGTGTTGAGCTTGAGGACGGAAAAATTTCCGTTTACAACTCGGACTACAATATGCACGGATAAATTCCTTAACTCGTCGAAATTAGCATATTTTCGATTGGACATAAACGACAACTATCAGAAAGGTGGATTATTACTGTGGCAACAAAAGTCAGCAGGATGAAAAGAACATTAGCGGGTATATTGTCATGTGCGACACTCGTATCCTCATTGTCACTTACATCAACCGCAGTCAGCGCAGAAGCGACAACAGATACTTCTGCCGGACAATCCGAGGAAAGCAAAACCGATAGCTCAGTGAGCGAAATCACAATCACCGGTATGGAGGGCAAGTACAGCACTTATTACAACAGTCATAAGGACGCCGCAAAGCCCAAGAAGGAAATCACTATCTATGCTACCGACTACAAGGAAGGTACGATAGACGGCACATCCTTCGTCAACAACGTATCGGAGATGACAGCCGAGCAGGCTGCAGCCATAATGCCTGCACTTGAGGAGATTACTCAAAAATCAGGCGACGGCTTCAACGGAATCAAGGCATTCCTCGCAGAAGATACCGATCTCAAGACAGATCACTACTCAACGATAAAGTGGAAGAGCGACAAGCTAACGCTTACATATGAGTTCAATGTCGAGGAAACGGGTCTTTACAATCTTGAGACTATCTATTATCCTATCGAGGGCAATGAATCAAAGAATACCGTTCTTGACATAGGTCTTAAGATAGACGGCGAATATCCTTTCGCAGCGGCACAGGACATCACGCTCGACCGTTACTGGAAGGACGAGAGAGAGATAACCCGTGACAGCAAGGACAACGATCTTCGTCCCGGACAGGTAACCTATGATTGCTGGATAAAGTATCCTATCAAGGACAAGGAAGGTCTTTACAACGAGCCTTACTACTTCTATCTTGAAAAAGGCAAGCACACAATGACACTTGAGGGTATCAGAACCTACGGTGTTTTCCATTCGTTTACGTTCAAAAACTACGATGAGCTTGTAAGCTACGATTCAATCAAGCCCACAGATGATCAGCTTCAGAACACTCCCGCACTTTCTTCAAAGAACGAGGAGCTGGGAACGAACACCATCTTCCTTCAGGCTGAGGAGTCTGAATACAAGACAGCATCGACATTATATGCTACTTACGACAGAACGACCTACATGACAAATCCCAACCACCCGACCAAGCAGCGTTACAATACTATCGGTCAGGCAACGTGGAGTAAGGCAACACAGGCAATCACCTACAAGTTCAAGGTTGAAAACGACGGTTATTACCGCTTCAACTTCAAGGCAAGACAGAATCAGATGAGAGGCTTCTTCTCAAACAGAAGAATCTACATTGACGGAAAGGTTCCGTGCAAGGAGCTTGACGATGTTAGGTTCATCTATTCTCCGGACTGGTACAACCTCACTCCCCAGGACGAGAACGGCAACGATATTTACGTTTATCTGACAGCGGGCGAGGAGCACGAGCTGACGCTTGAGGCTATACCCGGTTCAATCGGCGCGGTTATGCAGAGACTTGACGACCTTATACTCGAGCTCAACCAGTACTATAGAAGAATACTTATGATAACGGGTCCCAACCCCGATGAATACAAGGATTACTTTGTAGAAAGGAAGATACCCGGTATTCAGGACGCATTCCGGAGAATAGTTGATTCTCTGCGTGCGGAGAAGGCAAGCATCGAGAACCTTACAAAGAAGGGCTCTGAGGCATCGGCGCTTGAAACAATGTGTATCTATCTTGAAAGATGTATAAAGAGCCCTGAGGATATTCCGATAATGGCAAGCAGTATCAAGGACAGCATCTCGTCTATATCGGCGTGGATGCGTGACTACCGTGGTCAGCCCCTTGAGCTTGACTACATAGAGGTGGCAACCTGCCACGAGGATTTCGCATCACCGTATGGCAACTTCTTCGGTGAACTTGCATTCGGCTTCAACGCATTTATCGGTTCGTTCTTCGAGGATTATACGAACCTTTCGGATTCAAGTGCAACATCGCTCGACGTATGGGTATCACTTGCCCGTGACCAGGCAACCGTTGTAAAGAACCTTGTTGACAACAAGTTCAACTCGAATCCCGACTATAACGGAACACAGGCTTCAATCAACCTTGTACAAGGTTCTGTACTTGAAGCAACGCTCGCAGGCAAGGGTCCTGAAATCGCACTGTTCATCGGCGGCGACTTCCCGATACAGCTCGCTGCGAGAGGACTGCTCCTTGATATGACGCAGTTCAAGGATTATGAGGCGGTAACAAAGAGATTTGCGAAGGACGCAATGACGCTGTACGAATATAACGATGGTGTATCGACAGGCGTTTACGGTCTCCCCGTTTCACAGACATTCCCGATGCTGTTCTACAGAACAGACGTACTTAAGGAGCTTGGATATGAGAATCCTCCCGAAACATGGGATCAGCTCACAGATATGCTCCCGACATTACAGAGAAAGTACCTTGACGTAGGTCTTATACTTCCTCAGAACGTTTCATCGAACACGTTTGACTCAGGTAACACATTCATTATGCTGATGCTCCAGACAGGTCAGGACATCTACAACAAGGACCTTTACACAACGGACTACAACAGCATGAAAACTACCGACATAAAGAACGTAAACCTCACGAACTTCATGACTCAGGATTCTATCAGAGTATTTGAGCAGTGGACAAAGTTCTACACGGTATTCAGTTTTGATCAGACATTCGACGCATTCTCACGTTTCAGAACAGGTGAGATGCCCCTCGTTGTTCAGCCCTATACGTTCTACAACCAGCTGTCAGTTGCAGCACCCGAAATCAAGGGTCTGTGGGACTTCACACTGGTACCCGGAACAAAGCAGGCAGACGGAACAATAAATCACGCTGTAAACTCTGCAGGCAGTGGTGCGGTAATATTCAACAAGGTTTCAAATCAGGCTGCAGCCTGGGATTTCGTAAAGTGGTTCACAAGTACGGATATTCAGGTTGACTACGGTAAGCAGATCGAAGCTCTTATGGGTCCCCTGGGACGTTTCGATACGGCAAACGTAGAAGCTCTTGAACAGCTCCCTTGGTCAACTGCCGAGTATGAGAAGATCTCATCACAGCAGAGCTACCTCAAGGAAGTACCGATCATTCCCGCATCCTATGCAGTAACAAGACACATCAACAACGCATTCAGAATGGTTGTTAACGATGCAGGTAACCCCAGATACACGCTTATGAGCTACAACGATCAGATTAAGTCTGAGATCGTAAGAAAGTATCAGGAATTATCGTCCATCAAAAAATGATCTTGAAAAGCGGTGAGGGCTTTTCGCCCTCACAGGCTTTGCTGAATTATAGAGGAGGTTATCGGTTTGTTTAACAGAGAAAAGCCGCAGTATATTGAAGACAGCAAGGTCAGATATACACTGCGTGAGATGAAGAAGAACGCAAGCGTATATGTGCTTCTTGCGCCCTACTTCATACTCTTTACGATCTTTACGATCATACCGGTGTTGCTTTCGTTGCCTATGGGCTTTACGAACTTCAACATGGCACAGTTCCCCCAGTTTGTGGGACTGAGCAATTTCTATTCGCTGATACTTGAGGACGAGGTCTTCTTAAAGGCGATACAGAATACGCTCGTATTCGCAATTATAACAGGTCCGTTAAGCTATATCATGTGCTTTATACTGGCATGGCTTATCAACGAAATGCCCAGAGCATTAAAGACAATGTTCACATTTATCTTCTATGCGCCGACTCTGGCAGGTAACATCTATACCACATGGCAGCTCATATTCTCGGGCGATACATACGGTATAGCAAACTCTTATCTGCTTGACCTTGGTATCATAAACAGCGCACGTCAGTGGCTGACAGACGCAAACTACATCATGGGTGTTGTAATCGTCGTTCAGCTGTGGATGTCGCTTGGTGCCGGATTCCTTGCGCTTCGTGCAGGTCTTCAGGGTATACCTAAGGACAGATACGAGGCGGGTGCTATCGAAGGCATCAAGAACCGTACACAGCAGTTACTGCTCGTTACGGTGCCGGCAATGGGCCCTCAGCTGCTGTTCGCAGCGGTTATGCAGATCACCGCTTCCTTCACAGCCGGTGATGTAGGTCGTTTCCTTACCGCATTCCCTTCAACAGACTATGCGGCACACACGATCATGACACACGCTTATGACTACGGTTCAATACGTTATGAGATGGGTTACTCATCGGCTATATGCTTCGTATTGTTCGCAGTAATGCTGCTTGCCAACTGGGGTATCAAGAAGGTACTCGGCAAGTACCTTGACTGATCGGAGGATCTCACATTATGAATTTCTCTCTAAGAAAGGAAGGCAGTTATGAAAATAACTAAGAGGAGAAGAAAAAGATATGGCGGTTCTCTGGGCGGCGACATTTTCATATTTGTAGTGCTCGCTCTGCTGGGTCTGTTCATGATCTTCCCCATTTATCTTTCTGTTATACAGTCACTGAAGCCTGTTGAGGAGCTGTTCCTCTTCCCGCCCAGACTATATGTACAGAACATCACGGATCAGAACTTTGCTGATCTGCTTGCTACGGCATCCAACATGTGGGTACCGTTCTCAAGATACATTTTCAACTCTGTATTTGTAGCTGTAGTAGTTACAGTTGCACAGCTTTTATTCTCGTCATCGGCGGCATATGCGCTTTCAAAGGTTGCATTCCCCGGTGCGAAGGCGCTCAACAAGATAATCGAGGTTGCCCTTCTGTTCACATCTACCGTACTTTACATCATGCAGTACATGGTAATGGCAACACTTGGTATGATCGATACATACTTTGCAATCATTCTGCCGTACATCGCAACGCCTATGGGACTGTTCCTTATGCGTCAGTTCATGGGACAGCTGCCCGACAGTATGATAGAGGCCGCAAAGCTGGACGGCGCAAGCCACATCAGAATCTGCTGGCAGATAGTAATGCCCAACGTTAAACCCGCTTGGCTGACACTTCTGATATTCGCTTTCCAGGGCGCATGGCAGATTACAGGTTATTCATTCATTTATAATGAGGCATTAAAACCCATTCCGACCGTTATGCAGCAGATAAGTGCCGCCGGTATTGCCCGTGCGGGCGTTGCGGCAG
>ULVT01002688.1_pt1 | contig 14532 bp, 17 predicted proteins | sample 1959701 | NCBI WGS metagenome assembly ULVT01 (sample SAMEA4835793, study PRJEB28245) | human gut metagenome | biome: gut microbiome; material: fecal sample | place: Denmark | collected 2008
CAGCAGTGACGCACACCATATTACAGCTCCAAGACCGGATGGAGAAGGTCAGATGGAAGCTATCAACAGAGCAATCAAGAATTCAGGATTGAAGAAATCGGACATCGGATATGTTAATGCACATGGAACAGGAACAGCTAAGAACGATGATGCAGAATTCTTATCATTACATACAATATTTGACGGCGAGAACGATAATCTTGCAGTAAGCTCAACAAAGGCTATGACAGGACACTGCCTCGGTGCAGCAGGAGCAATTGAAGCAGTATTTTCAATCAAGGCACTTACAACTAATACAGTAGTCCCAACACTCGGATTTAAGGACGAGGATATGGATAAGCTTGCCGAAAAGGCCGGAAAGATAGATTTTTGCCCTAATAAGGCACATGAAAAAGAGCTTACAAGCGTAATGAACAACTCATTTGCATTCGGCGGTAATAACGCAAGTATTATCTTTAGCAAAGAGGCTGGCAATGTGACAGTTAAGGAAGAGAAGAAGCCCCTTGTTATCACAGGTATTGGTGTGGTTACACCAAGCGGCAACGGTGTAGATACATATGTTGCAAATGCAGTAAAAAATGAAGCTCTGACAGAAGCTAATTTAAGAAGTTCAGTCGGCAAGGAAGATTATAATGCACTTGGACTTAAGATGTCATTCTATAGAAAGCTTGATAATTTCAGTCAGCTTCAGGCTGTATCAGGTATGGAAGCACTTAAGGACGCTGATTATACAGTAACAGACGATAATGCAACAGATATTGGAATAATTGTGGGAACGTCAGAGGGCGCACTTGGAACATGCTGTGATTTCCAGAGCATGATTACAGAGAAGGGCAATGCTTCAGGAAGTGCATTCAAATTTCCTAACACCGTATACAATGCAGCAGGCGGATATCTTTCAATCTGTTCAGGAATCAAGGGCTACAATGTAACAGTTACTAACGGTGCACAGTCTGGTCTTGCAAGCATGGCATATGCAATGAGCGTACTCCGTTCAGGTCAGGAAAATGCTATGTTAGCCACAGGTTCTGATGAGAACAGCGACATAATGACAGAGCTTTTCGGTAAGCTAGGTGTTACATCTGAAAGTGTCGTTACTCCATTTGCAGGAAATGACGGATTCGTATTAAGCGATGGCAGTGCTTCAGTTCTTATCGAGGACGAGAAGGCAGCCAAAGAACGTGGTGCAAGAATTTACTGCCATGCAGCAGGATACGGAATGGCTCATTCAAATGTTAAGTTCGGAACACTTACAGGTTCAGAGGCAGGCCTTACAAATGCAGTTAATAACGCATTAGCAGACGCAGGAATGACAACTGATGATATAGATGCAGTATTTGGTTTTGCAAACGGAATGAAGGCTGTCGATGATGTAGAAATCAAGGGCTTGACAGCAGTATTTGGTGACAAACTGGCAGAAAAACCGGTTGTGGAATTAAAGGAGGTTCTTGGTGAGTCAAGAGCAGCAGCAGCTACAACAGCAGCAGCACATGCAGCACTTATGTTTGCAGGAAAGATACCTTCACAGGAAGCATACAGCATTGCAGCAGACGGAAGCGTTTCTAAGACTAATGTAGAAGCTTCTAAGTTAAACAATGTACTTGTAGTTGCATATGGTGCAGGGGGTTCATACACAGCAATCGTACTCAGCAAGTAATGAAGCAGGGGCAGATGCCCATGACAAAGAACTGACATTTTCTTAAAGAAAGGACACACATATATGAAAGTAGCATTAGTTACAGGAGCTTCCCGTGGTATTGGAAAGGCTTGTGCTATACGTCTGGCAAAAGACGGATATGCCGTAGTCATCAACTACAGCCATTCAGAGGAACAGGCACAGAAGGTTCTTGATGAAATCGTGGCAGCAGGCGGAACAGCCATAACATATAAAGCAGATGTTTCAGACCTTAATCAGGTTAAGCAGATGGTTAAAGATGTAAGTAAGGAGCTTGGCGGAATAGATGTACTCGTAAACAACGCAGGAATTGTAAGAGATGAGTACCTTCTCATGCTCAACAAGGATACACTTGATACATGCATGGACTTAAATGTTAAGGGTTACTTCTACTGCGCACAGCAGGCAGTACTTAAAATGTTCAGAAAGAAGAGCGGTGTCATCATCAACATGTCATCAGTCAGCTCAAAATTTGCACTTCCGGGACAGTCTGTATACAGTGCAACAAAGGGTGCTGTTAATTCAATGACACAGACAATGGCTAAGGAGCTTGCGGGTTACGGAATCCGTGTAAATGCAGTAGCACCGGGATTTATAGAGACAGAGATGCTGGATGCAATTCCAGAAGAGAAGAAGAAAGAGTATTTAGATGCAATCCCGATGCATAAGTTAGGAAAGGCAGAAGATGTTGCAAATGTTGTATCATCACTTTGCTCAGACGCATTTTCATATGTAACAGGTCAGGTTATCGTGCTTGATGGAGGATTATCATTATGATGAATATATTTGAGATTAATAAAAGAATCGGACAGCGCCCACCTTTCCAGATGATTGAGAAGGTGTTAGAGCTTGAGCCTAATGTAAGTGCCAGAGGTATTAAAAATGTATCAATTAATGAACCATATTTTATGGGACATTTTCCTGACGCACCTATAATGCCGGGCGTACTTATAATTGAAAGCTGCGCCCAGCTCTGTTCACTTGTAATTGATGACGGTGGAAAGAGCAGGGAAGAGGGCAGATTATATGTGCTTCTTAAAGTAGACGGATTCAAGTTTGTAAAGCCTGTTATTCCAGGAGATACACTTGATATTACAGTTACAGCTACAAGAATCAACAAGATTCTCGCAGTATTTGACGCAGTAGTTAAGGTAGATGGCAATGTGTATGCAAAGGGAAGCATGACATTTACAACAGTAGACCGCAAGGATATATATGGAACGGAGGAATAAAGTAATGGGAAAAATAGCAGTATTATTTTCAGGTCAGGGTGCACAGTATGTAGGAATGGGCAAAGACCTATACGATTCAGATTCTGATGCAAAGAAATTATATGATTTGGGGGAGTCGCTCCGCCCGGGAACAGTTAAGGTGTGCTTTGAAGGAGAAGGAGAGGAGCTTACCAAGACAGAGAATACACAGCCGGCACTTTTCCTTACAGACCTTGCATTTGCCAATGCGCTTAAGGATGCCGGAATTAAGGCTGACGCTGTAGCAGGATTTTCACTTGGAGAGATTCCTGCACTTGCATATGCAGGAGTTTTATCAATAGAGGACGCATTTAAACTGGTAGTTATCAGAGGAACCAAGATGGGTGAGCTTTCTACAAAGTATGCAGGCGGAATGGCAGCAGCACTTAAGCTTGCTCCAGAAGTTGTTGAAGAGACTTGTAAGGAGTTCAAGGAAATCTGGCCGGTTAATTATAATTGTCCTGGACAGATTTCATGCGCAGGAAGTGCTGACGAGATAGACGCATTCTGCGCTGCAATCAAGGAAAAAGGCGGCAGGGCAGTTAAGCTTGCAGTAAGCGGAGCGTTCCATACACCTTATATGAAGGAAGCAAGCGAGGAACTTGAGAAGGCACTTAAGGTAATGACAATTAATGCTCCACAGACAGAGATATATGCCAACAGAACAGGAAAGCCTTATCCACAGGATACAGCACAGATTATAGAAACAATAGCACTTCAGGCTTCTTCAAGTGTAAGGTTTGAGGACACATTAAAGAATATGTGGGCTGACGGAATAGACACATTTATCGAGGTAGGAGCAGGAAAGACACTTACAGGATTTGTTAAGAAGACACTTCCAGAAGCAAAGATGTACACAGTTACAACAGTTGATGCGTTGAATGAGGCAATTGAGAACATCAAGGCAGGAGAATAATAATGACAGTCAAATGTAACAAATGTAAAGAAGAAATCAATAAAGAGGATTTGGAGAAGAATTACTACATATGCCCGTTATGCGGGAAGCTAAACCGTATGCCGGCAAAGAACAGACTTCAGATGCTTACAGAAAAGTTTGATGTAATGTTTAATGACCAGAAATTTACAGATCCTATTGATTTTCCATCATACAAGGAAAAGTATGAGTCTGCCAGAGAAAAGAGCGGTGAGACAGAGGGCGTTGTATGCGGCAGAGGAACTATCGGTGGGAATGATACATGTATATTCATTATGGAGCCTAACTTCATGATGGGTTCTATGGGAACAGTTGTTGGGGACAGAATTACAGCACTTTTTGAATATGCTACAAAGAACAGACTTCCAGTTATCGGATATACAGTTTCAGGTGGTGCAAGAATGCAGGAGGGCGCACTGTCACTTATGCAGATGGCAAAGGTTTCAGCAGCAGCCAAGAGACATAGTGACGCAGGACTCTTATATGTTGTATGTACAACAGACCCTACAATGGGCGGTGCTACAGCAAGCTTTGCAATGCTTGGAGATATAATCATATCTGAACCGGGTGCAATGATTGGATTTGCAGGAAAGCGAGTAGTAGAGCAGGTTACAGGTGAAGTGCTTCCGGATAATTTCCAGAGCGCAGAGTTCCAGTTAAAGAACGGATTTATAGATGATATCGTGCCAAGACAGGAACAGAGGGCATATCTTGCTAACATTCTTGCAATACATGCAGAAACAGTAAGTGCATAACAGTATTGCATTGCAATATAAGGAGAAAGATTAATCATGACAAACGAGAATTTAAGTGTTTATGACAGAATATGCCGTACAAGAAAGAGCGGCAGAGCAACTGCATCGGATTATATAAATGCTACAATAACTGATTTTGTAGAACTTCACGGTGACAGATGCTTTGCAGACGACCATGCCATTGTTGGAGGTATCGGACGACTTAACGGAAAGCCTGTAACTGTAATCGGAATTGAAAAAGGAAGAGATTTAAACGAAAGACTTTTAAGGAATTTTGGCTGCGTTCTTCCAGAAGGATACAGAAAAGCATTAAGACTTATAAAGCAGGCTGAAAAGTTCCACAGACCTGTTATTTGTTTTGTTGATACACAGGGTGCTAACTGCGGTAAGGGCGCAGAAGAAAGAGGACAGGGACAGGCAATTGCCAACAACCTGTATGAGCTTACAGATGTTAAGACACCTATTATATCAGTAATGATTGGTGAAGGCGGGAGCGGTGGCGCACTTGCACTTGCTGTTGCGGATGAAGTATGGATGCTTGAAAATGCATATTATTCAGTAATTACACCTGAGTCATGTGCAAGTATTCTATTCAAAGATCCTAAGAGAGCGCCAGAGGCAGCAGAACATCTCAAGCTTACAGCATCAGACCTCAATAAAATGGGTATCGTAGAAAAGGTTGTTGAAGAACCGGAAGATTTTTCAGAAGAGAAAGAAACATCACATTTTATGAAAAAGCTTGCTGACGACCTTTCAAAAGAAATAAAGCAGTTAGAGAAGAAGCCGGTTGATAAGCTTCTTGATGACAGATATGAGAAATACAGAAAAATAGGACGTTACAGCGAATACAGTGAGGCAGTAGGAGAGGTTCCTGGAGCAGCACAGTTACTTGGTGTATCACAGGCTCCTGCAAGAAAGAGAAGAGGATTATTTGGACGTGGCTAAGATATTAGTTTTAAATGGAAGTCCACATAAGAGTGCCAGCACTACAATGGCGGTAACCAACGCATTTGTAAAGGGAATGTGCGAAGGTGGTGAATACGAGTCGGAGATAATTAATATCTCCGACTTAAATGTTACTCCATGCATGGGCTGTCTTTCATGCTGGGCAAGGACTGAGGGCGAGTGTGTTATCAAAAATGATGACATGCCGGCAGTTAAGAAAAGAATAGAAGAAGCAGACATTATAATTGAAAGTTATCCGTTGTATTTTTTTGGCATGCCGGGACAGATGAAGCTTTTCACAGACAGACTTTTAAGCATGATGTGTACTTACAGGGGACAGAAGCCACCTGAAAATGGCGAGTCATTTCACGGCATAAGAAATCCAAAGACGGGACAGAAATTGGTTCTTATATCGGGATGTGCTTATTCGGAGTCAGAGTCAGTCTATGATTCGCTTCTTAAGGAATATGAGTGCATATGTGGTAAAAATGGATTTACAGCAATTCTATGTCCACAGTTAAAGACATTAATTGAACTGGGTGCAAGTTCAAGACTTGACAGATATTTGTCAAAGTATGAGGCGGCTGGAAAAGAGTTTGCTGCGACAAAGCATTTGTCAGAAGAGACAAAGCAGAAGCTGTCAAAAGCTCCATTTTCAGAGGCAGTGTATAAGAATCTGCTTGATAATTTCTGGAGGGAGCAGAAGGAGGGCTAAATCCTCTCCTCGTCAATGGACTCGGATTTTACTTCGTAAAACAAGGAGGATGAGATTTGATAAAGATAGTTGTAGATTTGCTTGGTGCTGACAAGCCGCAGACAGAGCTTGTTTTGGGTGCAATCAGGGCAATCAGTGAGAATAAAGATTTGTATGTATATCTGATGGGAAGGAAGGCCGAGCTGGAGGATTTCCTTGCCAATGTAACTTATGATGAATCGCAGCTTGAGATAGTGGACTGCACACAGGAGATAACTAATTATGATGACCCGGTTGACGCTTACCACGATAAGACTGATTCGTCCTTAATCAAGGGACTTAAAATGTGCCGCATGAATGAGGATATCGGTGGATTCGTGACATGTGGTGCAACAGGAGTTGTGCTTATAAGTTCTATCCTTATACTTGGCAAGTTAAATGCGACAAGACCGGCACTTTCAGTAGTTCTTAATGGCCGTAATGACAAGCCATTCTGTATAGTTGACTGCGGTGCCAATATTGACTGCAAGGCAGACCGTTTTGTCGATTTTGCAAGACTCGGTGTAGCTTACATGAAGACACTCGGAATTGAGAATCCGACAGTTGCAACACTTTCTAATGGCATTGAAGCTGGAAAGGGAAGTGATGTTATTAAGGAAGCTCATGAGCTTTTAGAAAAATGTGGTTTTAATTTCACAGGTAATATTGAAGGCAAAGAAGTGTTAGACGGCAACGCAGATGTTGTTGTATGTGATGGATTTGCAGGGAATGTGCTTCTTAAATCAATCGAGGGAACAGCAAAGGTTGTGTTTGATGATATAAGAAGGGCAGCAGCAGGTGCATCTGATACCCAAAAGGCACAGCTAGAGGCATTTATTGGCAGACTTGAGCCAAAGTTTGATTACAACAATGAAGGCGGAGCAATTCTTCTAGGCGTTAAGAAGCCGGTTGTTAAGGGACATGGAGCAGCAACGGACAAAACAGTGTATAATACAGTTAAGATTGCTTATGGACTTGCAAAGAATAATCTTGTGGAGAAGATAAGCGAGGAATTTGAGAAAAAGTAACATACATTGAGGTGATTGTATAATGCAAAGAGAGAAAAACAACAATTTTATTCTTGATTTCACAGGTGTATATGATGATGAATTTGCTAAGGAAAAAACATCACTTACATGGATAGACTGCACTGATATTACAGGATGTGATATGTATGTATCAGACGAAGCTGAAAAACAGATAGGTGAAAGAGTTGATTCTGTTGGAATTCATGGAATACATTTTATTGATTCGGGTAACTACCATTATGTTACTAAGATAATGACTGACAGAATTAAGGAACCGTTTTCTTTAGTTGTATTTGATCACCATACCGATATGCAAAAACCTATGATTGAAGGATTAACAAGCTGCGGAGACTGGGCAGGAAAGGTGATTAAAGACAATCCGTATATTTGCCAGCTTATTCTGGTGGGACCAGAGAAGAAAGATATTAATGCGATTGGGTTAAGAAGTAATAAACTTATAACATATTCAGCACAGGAGATAAGAGCCGAAGCAATGGAATCTAAAACAAACCAGATTGATTTATCAGTTCCTGTATACATATCTATTGATAAGGATGTTCTTGATGAAAGCATAAGTGAAACCAATTGGAGTCAGGGACATATGAAGCTTGGGACATTAGAGCATATGCTTGGGATAATTATAAGAAACCAGAAGGTTTTAGGTATTGATATATGTGGAGAATGTGATACAGATATGCCGCTTCCTGAATATATGGAAGATGAGGAAAAGAACGGAGAACTTAATAAAGAATTATATAATTTTCTTTTGAAACGACTGAAAAAATATAGTTTATAAATATTTTATAATTCCGCAATCCCATGTAAATACTGGGGTTGCGGGATTTTTTAATTGGAAAATAAAAATAATTAGCACTCACATCTTGACAGTGCTAATAAAAAGGTATATAACATAGCCAAGAACAAAGGAAGGGAACCAAAAGAGGTACGAAAGTAAAGGAAAGTACCTCAAGAGGTTACTGAAACATCCCGGTTCCAAAGAAACAAGGTAACAAGATAATGATATATGTTAAAGGAGGAATGACTTATGTTGATGCCTAGTATTTTTGGAGAGAATTTATTTAATGATGATTGGATGGACTTCGGATTTCCTGAAGTTGACAAGGCTTTATATGGTAAGCATGCAAATAATGTAATGAAGACTGATGTTAAGGAAACTGATACAGGTTATGAAGTTGATATTGATCTTCCAGGATTTAAGAAGGATGAAATTAATGCACAGCTTGATAACGGTTACCTTACAATAAGTGCTGCTAAGGGACTTGATAAGGATGAAAAGGATAAGAAAGGTAAATACATCCGTAAGGAAAGATATGCTGGTGCTATGAGCCGTAGCTTCTATGTAGGTGAAGGTGTCACACAGGAAGATATCAAGGCTAAGTATGAAGATGGTATCTTAAGACTTTCAGTTCCTAAGAAAGAAGCTAAAGCAGTTGAGAATAAGAAGTACATTGCTATTGAAGGCTAATGACTAATCATTTATTATTGAATTAGAAAGGGAGCGATTGTTATGGATAAGAATCCAAAGCATCCATTAAAGAAAAAGAAAGTACATCAGAAGATGAATGTTGCAGACCACAGTGTCGAGGAACAGGCAGCTTTTGGTAAGCATAAGAAACACACATATGAATAAATGATTTTAATCCCGTGATGGTTGTATGACTGTCGCGGGATTTTTATTTAATCAGCAATTGCTAAATATGAAATTTTAAGAATATATGCCATTGGAAGCCGCGTGTGTGGTATTATAGAAACTGTTTAAAAATATGTGGAAAGAAGGCAGTGTTTATATGTCATTAGAAAAAGCACTTGGATATCTGGAGAAAGCAGGATATAGAGAGCAGGTAATACAGCTTGGTGAATCAACGGCCACGGTTGCAATGGCAGCGGAGGCACTTGGAGTCGAGCCAGGAAGGATAGCCAAGACAATGTCTTTTCTTCAGGGCGACAAGGCAGTGTTGATAATCACAGAAGGAACTGCGAAGATAGATAACAGAAAATATAAAGACACATTTCATGTAAAAACAAAGATGATACCATTTGAAGAGGTTGAGAATATAATCGGACACGCTCCCGGTGGAGTCTGTCCATTTGGCGTTAATGAGGGCATTGATGTATATCTTGATGAAAGCCTTAAACAGTTCGATATTGTGTATCCGGCAGCAGGTGACGACCATTCTGCGGTGAAACTTACAATTGCTGAGTTAGAAGACGCTTCACAGGCTAAGGGCTGGGTTGATGTGTGCAAGGAGGTTGAAAATGTTTAACAGAGAAGATAACACATATAACGAAATCAGGGAAAAGTCATTATTCCAGTGGCTTGATGAGATGGAAAAGCATGAAGATATAGCGGTTCGTGGCGGGGTTAAACTGACACGGGAATATATACAGCATTTAAAAGATGAAAATAAGAGGCTTGAAGAGCAGAATAAGCTGAAAAATGAATATCTTAAGAAGGTTGTGGGAAGATAAAGCATTTACAAGGTAGAATCATGAACATACAGGTAATAAAATCCAGAAGAAGAACAATAGGAATAGAGGTTCACGCAGATGGAAAAGTGATAGTAAGAACTCCATTGCGAATGTCTTCAACAGAGATTAACCGATTTATAGAAGAACATGATGAATGGATCAGGCAGAAACTGGATTTTGTCAGACAGAAATCAGATAACAGACACGGTACAGGTGCGCCGGGTATTGAATGTCTGTCGAAGCAGGAACTTGATAATATAAAGGATACATTTGAAAAGAGAGTACAGTTTTACTGTGATATAATGAATGTGAGCGTTGGAAGAATAACTATCCGTAACCAGAAAACAAGGTGGGGAAGCTGTAGTTCTAAAGGCAATGTGAATTTCAACTACCAGTTGTATTATATGCCGCAGGAGCTGATGGATTATGTAATCGTGCATGAGCTTTCGCACAGAAGGCATATGAATCATTCGGCAGAGTTCTGGGAGGAGGTTGAAAAATACTGTCCGGAGTATAGAACATACAGAAAGCAGTTAAAGGGATATGAACTTACTTAGAGGAGGCATTTTAAGGATTATTAGATATGGATATTAACAGATACATGGAGTTGCTTGACAGAGCGGAGAAACTAAAGAATAATACACGCCATTCATGGACATCTTCCGGCAGGCATGAAAGCGTTGCCGAGCATAGCTGGAGGCTGGCATTTATGGCGTATTTTATGAAAGATGAATTTCCAGATGTGGACATTAATAAGGTTATATTAATGTGTATCATGCATGATTTTGGGGAAGCATTTACAGGAGATATTCCAGCATTTGACAAGACTTCTGATGATGAGAATACAGAAGAAAATGTAATCAAGGAGTGGATTGATTCTCTGCCAGAGCCATACAGGACAGAGCTTGCAGAACTTTTTGCCGAGATGAAGGAGAGAAAGACAACAGAGGCAAAGTTATATAAGGCATTAGATAAGATGGAAGCTGTGATTCAGCATAACGAAGCAGATATAAGCACATGGCTTGAATTGGAATACGATCTGCAGCTTACATATGGTGAGAAGGAAACAGCATTTTCAGAGGTGACAAGGAATCTTAAGAAGAGAGCTAATGAGGATAGTCTGGCGAAGATGAAGAATAAGTGAGAGTATATGATATAATAAAATGTATACAATGTTGAGGATGGAAGCAATGGACAATTTTAAAGAATGGCATATAATTCCGATAAGATTGAAGGAAGTACTCTGACACCAGAGCAGACGGCTTCTCTGTTTGATACTGGAATACTTCCAGGGACAGATGATTATTATAGAGCTAAAGATGTGGAAGAAACGAATGGACATTTTTTGATGTTGAATTATATGTTAGACACATTGAATCAGGATTTGTCGCAGAAGATGATAAAACATTTTCATTATGAACTGAAATCAGGTGTATTTGAGGACAGGGCTAATGGATATGCAATAGGAGAATACAAAAAGCGTCCGAATATTATAAGCAATGTGAATATTTTATGGGATAAAAATAAGGATTAATTGTTTTAAAATAGTACTGGTATAATAGATTATTACATAAATAGTGACAGGCGAAATTGATGTAGTGGCAGTATTAACTGAAAGTTAGGACGCAAATGCATATTGAGCGGAAACATTAGTAACTATAATCAGAGAAAAGAGGTATACATATGGAATTACAGGCAGTAATGGAGAAAAGAAGAAGCATAAGAAATTATAATCCAGAGAGAAAGGTTACTAAGGAACAGCTTGAGGAACTTATTAAGGCAGCATCATATGCACCTTCATGGAAGAATCTGCAGACATCAAGATATTACTGTGTTTTATCTGAAAATGCGGTAAAAGAACTTAGAGAAAAATGTCTTCCGGAATTCAATCAGGCTAATTCAGACGGAGCAGGTGCATATATAGTCACAACATTTGTAAAGGGAATGGTTGGTTTCGATAAGAATACAGGCAGCCCGGTTAATGAGGCTGGTGACGGCTGGGGCTATTATGACCTTGGTCTGCAGAATGAGAATCTGCTTTTTAAAGCTGCTGAACTGGGGCTTGATACTTTGGTAATGGGCATTAGAGATGGTGAGGCGTTAAGAGAATTGCTCAATATTCCAGACAGTGAAAATGTTGTGTCTGTTATTGCTGTTGGCTACAGGGGACAGGAGCCACCTGAAAGACCTAAGAGAAAAGAGCTTGAGGTTGTTGCAAAATTTATATAATGATTATAAATCCAGAACTGGAGCAAGAAAGCTAATAGATAAAATGATGAAAGTAGGTTTGATAGAAAAAGTAGGAGAAAGAAATAATACTCTTTATAAAACAAAAAAATAGAAAAATTAGTAATTACTTTTAACATCAGAGTGACTAGTATGTGGTCACTTTTATGATTAAGTGTTCACTAGGTGGTCACAAGTGGTCACTTTTAACATCAGAGTGACCACCATATATACAAGCAGGCAGACTTTGGAGTTATAAATGATGAGCATATTTAAAAAGAAACACACACAATCCTATGATAAAATGAATAAGAAACCGGTACTGAAAACAAGCATATGCACAGGGGAGCAGGTCGCGGGATTTCAGGATATCCATACCGGTAAGATAGAGGAGATAATGCTGATTAAGCAGACTGGGGATATAGATACATTTAAACAAATGTATGGAATTGATGGAGAGATACCAAAGGTATACTAAATATTTACAGGTAAAGAGGACTATGAACATACCAGAAAGAGCAACGAAGGAACAGACAGAGGCAATAACACAGACAGAAGGCAACATAAGGGTTGCGTCAGTTCCAGGTTCGGGAAAAACATTTGTACTTACATATAGAATAGCATATCTTATAACAGAACTGTTTGTTGAGCCATCATCTATTGTGGCGCTTACATTTACGAACAAGGCAGCTTCGCAGATGAAGCACAGGTTAAGGGATATTGTTGGTGATAACGCCAACTGTTTTACGGGAACATTTCACGGATATTGTAACATGTTTCTCAAAGAGGAGATTCACAGGCTGACATTTCCCAAGACATTCACGATTCTTGATAAGAAGGCAGAGCTGGAGATGATTAAGGACGTGGCAGAGGATATGGGAATATCGCTCAAGGACAATACTGCGAAGAAGATAATGAGTGATATAGACATAACCAAGCAGGATATGTCCTATGTTGAGCTTATGGCAGGCGTTGATAAGACAGAGCTTAAAAGAAGGGCTTCCAGCGAGAAAAATGTGGATAAAAAGGTTTTCTATAATTATCTTAAGAGACAGTGTGACAATTATGCTCTGGACTTTGAAGACCTTATTAATTTCACTTTATATATTTTAAACAGGAATGAAGATGTGCGGATTCGCTGGCAGGAAAAGTGCCAGTATGTACTGTGCGACGAGTATCAGGATGTCAATATGAAACAGGACATGCTGCTTCACATTCTAAGTGGATTGTATCAGAATCTGTTTGTGGTAGGTGATGACGACCAGAATATATATACATGGCGCGGTTCTGACCCTGAATACATGATTAATTTTGACAAAACACATGAAAATCTGCAGGATTATTCACTTACTGAGAATTTCAGGAGTACTCCTCAGATTGTAAATGTGGCTAAGTCACTTATATCTGCTAATCAGAACAGGCTTGAAAAGCAGATGATTTCTAACAGACCAGATGGCCATAAGCCGGTATTTAATGCACCTGACACCGAGAAGAATGAGTCTTTGTGGATAGCTGATACTATTCTTGATAATGTCGCTAAGAATATGAAGTACAGCGACCATACTATATTGGTGCGGGCTGCTTCACAGACAAGGTCGTTAGAGGAAGCATTTATAAAAAGAAAAGTTCCTTACAAGATACTAAGCGGTGCAAAATTCTATGAAAGCGAAGAGATAAGAACGGTGCTTTCATACATGAGAATGGTGTACAGTCTTACGGACATGGATTTGATGTATACTATATCCAGACCGAGAAGGGGCTTTGGTAAGAAGTCTGTTGAGAAGCTTAAAAATGCAGCGGCACAGAACAACTGCAGTCTTTTCAAGGCACTTGGAAAGCAGATTGAAAATGGCGATATAACACAGAAAAATGTTATAGAATATTACAATGCAATCAGTGAATTGCATGATACATATGTTGCTTATACCTGTACTGATATAGTAAACAAATGTCTTGACATGGGATATCGTCAGGCATTGGAGCAGGATATCGACCAGACCAGACTTGATAATGTGTCAGAGCTTATCAGGACTATTACGGCATTGGAGGAAGATAATCAGGAAAAGGTTGAGCTGGCTGATCTGTTAAGCCATTTTGCATTATTTTCAGCGCAAGATGAGGACGGAGAGTATAATGTTGTAAAAGTAATGACAATTCATACAGCAAAAGGGCTTGAGTTTGATACAGTATTTGTACCAGGACTCGTTGAAGGACAGTTTCCAAGCAGCAGGCTTCGTAATGAAGACGAATATGAAGAGGAAAGAAGATTATTGTATGTTGCGATGACAAGGGCGAAGAATATGCTTTACCTCAGCACTTATAGAAAGAAAGATGGCCGTTTCGCTGCAAGACCATCAGCATTTTTAAGTGACATTGATACTAATCTTCTTGACTGTATCAACAACAGCAGAGTATTAATCAGAGGTGTGACTGAGCAGATGCTGCCAAAGGTTGTATTCGAGGTTGGAGATAAAGTCAGACATAAGGTATTTGGAA
>ULVT01051630.1_pt1 | contig 14420 bp, 10 predicted proteins | sample 1959701 | NCBI WGS metagenome assembly ULVT01 (sample SAMEA4835793, study PRJEB28245) | human gut metagenome | biome: gut microbiome; material: fecal sample | place: Denmark | collected 2008
TGCGGCAAATTTCCTGGCGTACCGGGATACTTTCCGTCCGGCCCTCGTTGCCGTACCCATCGGTTGGCTCTTCCCCAAAGGTGCCGCCGCCGGGCATGGGCGCTCGACCGTAAGCTTGGCCGAACGGCCTTGAGTGTGTCGAGCACCCATGCCCGGCGGCGGCACCGACATTGGCATGAATGGCGCAAACGATGGACGCCCATGCCCGGCGGCGGCACCGCATCCAAGCATCTTCTGACAATGACGCGCCCAAGTTGTTACAACGATGTAAGAATGATATATTCAACGTTGTAAATACTGGAACAACGGATTGGGAAGGACTAAACATGGTTGTTTACAACAATCCGATCGTGCTTCAGCGCGCAGACCCCTGGGTGCTCAAGGTTGACGGCGAGTATTATTTCACCGCCTCCGATCCGGAATACAACTGCATCGCCATCCGGCACGCGTCGAGCATCAACGATCTGCAGAAGGCTCCGGAGACGGTGGTGTGGCGCAAGCACGAATCCGGCCCGGCAAGCATCTACATCTGGGCCCCCGAACTACACCGCATCAATGGCGCATGGTATATCTACTTCGCAGGCGCCGCAACGGATTTCGAAGCATCCGGCCTGCCGACGCACCGCATGTTCGTGCTGGAGAACACCGACGACGATCCAACTTCCGACAACTGGGTGGAGAAGGGCCAGATCATCACCCCGATCGACTCCTTCGCACTTGACGCCACCACCGAGGTGATCGATGGCGTGCAGTACTTGGTATGGGCGCAGAAGGATCCCGCCATCGAAGGCAACTCCAATCTGTATATCGCCAAGATGGCCAATCCGTGGACGCTGGGCAGCGAGCCCGTCATGCTGACCAAGCCGGAATACGACTGGGAATGCATCGACTTCCTGGTCAACGAAGGACCGGCCTTCCTGTTCCATGAGAACAAGATCTACATCACGTATTCCGCCTCCGGCACCGGAGTTCCGTACGCCGTGGGGCTGTTGACCGCCGAGCGCGGCAGCGATCTGCTGGACAAGGCCTCCTGGACTAAGAGCCCGGTGCCGGTGTTTAAGACCTGCGCCGAGAACGGTCAGTATGGTCCGGGCCACAATTCATTCACCAAGTCCGAGGACGGCACCGAGGACCTGATGATTTACCACTGCCGCAACTACACGGAAATTAAGGGCGATCCGCTGTTCGACCCGAATCGCCACGCGCGCGTCGGTGTGGTCAAGTGGACCGCCGACGGTCCGGATTTCGGCGTGCCGGAACCTGATAATCTGTGGACCCCCACTACCGCGGACGTGTTGCCCGCTGATGGTGGCCCGCTTGCGGGAACTCCGGCCGTAGGCCACTGAGGGGCGTGGCCGGAGGGGTCACCCCGTCTATAACCCCATCCATAAAGCTGGCTGTTGTCGTCGGCGTGTTACCGTTTGTACAACGATGAAAATAGCTGTATAATCAAAATTACAACGTTGCAAATGAGCAGGGAGGCTCAATCGAAAAGGATTCTTCCCATTCGGATTGCAACGAGGAGCGGTCCAGCGATGGTCCGTTGAGGAAAAGGAAGGAAACAATGTCTACATCCAGGCATCTTACCGGGTTGCGGCGCTTTGCCAAGGCTGCCGTAGCCGTGTGTGCGTCACTTGGACTTGTGCTTGCCGCCGGAGGCTGTGGTGCCTCTTCGGGTGAAAGCAAGACCATTTACTTCTGGAACAATCTGGTGGGCGATGACGGTCCTGCAATGCAGCGCATCGTCAAGGAATACAACGCCCAGAGCGATTACAAGGTCGTTTTCCAGCCGATGAACGGCGGCGATCTGACCACGAAGATCTATTCCGTGATGCAGACCGGCAAGAACATCCCCGACATCATCATCGGCGACCAGTTCCAGACCGCCGTTCTGCAGTCCCAAGGTCTGCTCGACACCATGGACGATTGGCAGAAGGTCGCCCCGGACCTCAAGGAGAGCAGCTTCCTGCCCGCCACTTGGAAGGGCGTCACCGTCAATGGCAAGGCCTACGGCATTCCGCTGTATCTGTACCAGATGGCCATCTACTACAACAAGGACCTGGTCAAGAAGTACAACCTGCAGTACATCCTCGACGACGGATTCGTCACCATCGACGAGATCAAGGACCTCAAGGGCAAGCTACCCAAGGGCACCTACGCGCTGACTTACGGCAATCTGCCGTGGGCCTTCATGTCCCTGCTGTACGGCGCGGGCGGCACGCTTGAGAACGATATGGACGACCTGACCAAGGACGTGTGGCGCAAGCCCATGGAGAAGCTCAAGGAAGCGTACGACGCCGGTGTGATCGCCCCGATGGACGTCGACGGCGAGCAGGCGTTCGGTTCCGGCAAGGCCGTGTTCGCGCAGCTTGGCACGTGGGCGCAGGGCAATATGTCCAACACCTTGGGCGCCGACAAGATCGCGGAAGCCAACACCCTGCAGTACAGCGCCGACAATCCGGTGAACTTCTTCTACCAGTGCAACTGGATGCAGTTGAAGGATCCGCACCGCTCCGCGGCGAAATCCGCAGCCGCCGCCGACTTCGTCAAGTACGTGTACGAGCACTGGATGGATTGGTCTGAGGTCGGTTCCATCTCGCCGGCATACCGCGATCTGAACAACCCGGAGTACCAGAAGCTGATCCAGGCGTCCTTCACCAACAGCAAGAAGGAACGCGACTACATCAAGACCTCCAACTATCTCTACGGAGGCTACGCGACCGCTGGTTGGGGCACATACAACGACATCGTCTACGGCAATGTTGGTCTTGAAGAAGGTCTGAAGACCCTCGACCTCATGGCCCAGGGCCAAATCGAGATTCAGGAGGAATCGTGATGAGCAAGGCATCTACGATCGGATCCGCAAAATCATCCATGAAGCGCAAGAACTCTATCTGGCACGCGCTGCCGTACATCGCTCCGCACTTCATCATCTTCGCCGTCTTCGGCATCATCCCGATCGTCTTCGGCATTGGACTGGCGTTCACCCGTTGGAACATGGTCGGTGCGCCGAAGTTCGTCGGCCTGCAGAACTTCGCGAAGATCTTCGACCCCAGCACCTATTTCTACTCGATCTTCTGGCGTGACCTCGGCCACACTCTGCTCTTCGTGCTGGTCAGCGTGCCGCTGACCATCATCGTGCCGCTGCTGCTCGCCGTGGCGCTCAGCAAGAAGGGACTCAAGGGCGCCGGTCTGTTCCAGGCGATCTTCTACATCCCCGGCCTGATCTCCATCGCCGCCGGTGCACTGGTCTGGCGCATGGTCTTCAACTCCCAGTTCGGCCTGTTGAACACCACTTTCCACTCCGACATCAACTGGCTCGGCAAGAACCCGTACGCATGGATCACCATCTTCGTGCTCGTGCTGTGGGCCGGCATCGGCGGCAACCTCGTCATCTACCGTTCCGCGCTCTCCGGCGTGGACGAGAGCCTCTACGAAGCCGCGAAGGTCGACGGAGCCGGTCCGGTCAGGATCTTCTTCTCCATCACCCTGCCGGAAATCAAGCTGCCGTTGTTCTACACCACCATCATGACCACCACGGGCGCCTTCAACGTGTGGGGCCAGCCGGTCATGCTGACCAACGGCGGACCGAACTACCAGACCCAGGTGCTGCTGATGGATATCAGGAACCTCGCGTTCCCCGCCGGCCCTGCGGCCGCCGGCATGGCTTCCGCAATGGCATTGCTGCTGGGCATCATCCTGATGGCCATCGCCGCGATCCAGCTGATCTTCATGAATAAGGAGGACTGAAGATGTCCGCTGCAACCACAGTCAATGTCGCAAGCGCGGCAATTCCTGAAAACAAAACCAAAAAGGTCTCCCCGTCGCTGATCGCCGTCTATGTGGTGCTCGTCGTGCTGGCAGTCGTCTGGCTGCTTCCGGTGATCTACACCGTGACGACTTCGTTCAAGTCGGTGGCCGAATTCACCTCCAACGCGTTCAACTTCCTGCCCGCGAAGTGGGTGCTTGACAACTACATGACGCTGATCGAGGCATCCGCCAGCTACCCGGTCCTGAACTGGCTGGGCAACTCGCTGATTATCTCGACCGTGTTCGCAGTGCTGTCCGTGTGCATCGTCGCGCTCGCAGGCTTCGGCTATTCCCGTCTGAACTTCAAGTACCGCGATACGCTGTTCTTCGTCCTGCTGCTCATCTCGATGTTCCCTGCCGTGGTCAACATGATCCCGCAGTACCGCATCATCGCCTCCCTCGGCTGGGTCAACACCTACTGGGCCTGCATCATCCCTGGCCTGGGCAACGTGGCGAACATCTTCCTGGTGCGCAACTTCATGAAGGGCATCCCGAAGGAACTGGACGAGGCGGCCGAAATCGACGGCGCCACTGATTTCCAGATCTTCACCCGCATCATGCTGCCGGCCATCCGCCCGATTCTGATCGTCATCTTCCTGTTCAGCTTCACCGGCGCTTGGAACGACTTCCTGTGGCCGACCTTGGTGTTCAACGACATCAACAAGATGCCGGTCACCGCTGGTCTGCAGCTGCTGAGCAACCAGATGGGCCAGTACAACCAGATGGGCTCCCTGATGGCGGCCACCTGCATGGCCATCATCCCGACCCTGCTGCTGTTCCTGTTCGCGCAGAAGTACTTCCTGCAGTCCCTGAACATCACCTCCGGCCTCAAGGGCTGATACCGGCCGAGTGAGATAATGCACAGGTCCGTCCCCAAACGGACGGGCCTGTGATTTTATCTTTCCCGAGCTGCGCATCGCACATCGGATGAGGCCACACCACGGAAAGGACCGATATGAATCCGCAAGGCAACACCATGCAGCCGCCGGCACCATTGGCTCGCAAGGCGGAACGAGTGCTGATGACCATCGCCGCCGCCTACAACGTGATCATGGCGTCCATCACACTGTTCATGTTCACCAGCTGGTTCAAAGGCCAAGCCTACGATCTGCTGGAACATAACGGTCTGCTGAAAACGGACTATTCCGTGGTGGACAACGCCTCGACGGTGGTGGGCATCTACGCGCTGCTGGTGCTGATTATCGGCATCGTCAGCTTCATCATGTCCATGCGGTGTCTCGCTCCCGGCACCACCAGCCGGTGGGTGATCATCTGGCTGGCAATCGTGGTGGTCTTCTCCCTGGGCACGATGGACCTCATCGGCCTTGCACTGTATTCCATCACCTTGGTCATCTATCTGGCCCGCAACAAGGCCATCGCGGCGCAGCAGGATGTGATCCGCACATGGGCCCGCACGCATCAGGGCTAATCCTCCTTCCCGAAGAAAGCTGTCGCTCTCGTGGCGGCGGCTTTCTTCGTATCCGCGCATGTTGACGCGGTACGTTATCGAACACGCAATTCACTTATCCAATTCATCCATCCACAACCACAAGGTGGGACCATGACCGACACAACCGACGACTACGGTTACCTGCTCGTCCACTTCATCGAGGATCCGGACGGCTACGCCGAGAAGATTTACATGGATATATCCGACGGTGACAATCCGCACCGTTGGGTGCCGCTCAACGATGGAAAGCCTGTGCTGGCTTCGCATCTCGGTACCACAGGCGTGCGCGATCCGCATATCATCCGCAATCCCGACACCGGCACGTGGTATATCATCGCCACCGATCTGCGTGTGTTCGGAGGCGACGGCGGCGGCTGGTACGAGTGGAGCCACCACGCCAGCACGAATCTCATCATCTGGGAATCCGACGATCTGCTCCATTGGAGCGAGCCGCGCATGCTCGACGTGTCCCGCAAGCCGGACGGCTCCCATCTGGAGCTTGGTATGGCCTGGGCATGCGAATGCCTCTGGGTGCCGGACTACTATCCGCAAGGCCATCACGGTGGGCGCGGCGCATTCGTCATGTATTGGTCCAGCACCGTGTTCGACGACGAGGATAGGACGCACGACGACAAGAACGTCTACTGCACCGTGCTGTGGGGCGCCACCACCGATTTCACGCAGGACACATTCGAATATGGCGGCGTATTCATCGACAACCACGGCGACGCCATCGACACCACGATGATCCAACGTCCGTTGCCGGACGGCAGTGTACGCACGTACCGCATCACCAAGGACAACGCGCATGGCACCGGCATCTGGATGGACCGCACCGACGCGAAGCGCTGGTGGGAGCCGGGGACGGTCTGGACCAAGGTGCAGGACCGGATTGGCGCAGGCTACGTGCCGGACGGCAACCCCGGCGGCGTGGAAGGTCCTGCGGTGTTCGCCAACCACCACAACAACGGTGGACCGGACGACGAATGGTACTTGTTCGTGGACGTGATTCCGTTGATTGGATACCGGCCGATGGTCAGCCGCGATCTCGATCAGGGCTGGGTGCCGTTGCAGGCGGACGATTACTTCCTCACCGCGCATACGAAACACGGTGGCGTCGCCTCGCTGACGCGCGTCGAATACGACCGTCTCGCCCAGCATGTGCATGCATTCTGACGAACGACGTTGACGACCGTGCGCCCGCGTGTGCACGCGGCAAAACCAAGGGGGGCTTCCCGGAATAACTGGGAAGCCCCCTTTGCGTGTTCGCTGACCGCGACGGCAATCGCAGTCAGCGACTGCTATTGCTGCGATGTATCGCCATTGGCGCCGTTATCACCGGGATTATCGCCATTGGTTCCTCCGCCATTGCCACCGTTGGTGTCGTTACCGTCGCCGTTAGCGGGGATACCGCCACTATTACCGCCGTCGCCACCGCCCTGACCGGTATTCTGCGTTTCCTCGGTCTGATTCGGCGTGGTCTGTTGGGTGTTCTCCTCGGTGCGCGGAGTCACGGTGGTCTGCTGCTTTCTAGTCCAGGTCTTCTGCGCGCCGGTGCCCCACGTACCGTCCGGTCCGCCGACCTTGCCGTTATCGGTGGCGTCGGGGAACGTTTCGTTCGGCGTATCGGCCAGTGCCTGCTTCATGTATTCGGTGAAGAGATGCACGGGGTAATCGCTGCCGCCGGTCCAGCTGCCTAATGCGGGAATCTCCTGCGGGTTGCCGTTGGCGTCCGGATACCACATCGCCACAGAAGTCAGCATGGACGGCGTGTAGCCGATGAAGCTCGCTGCGTTGGAATCGTTTGCGGTGCCTGACTTGCCGGCAATGGTGTGCCCAGTGGCACGCGCCTCGGTGGCGGTGCCTCGCTGGACCACGCCGGTAAGCGCCTTCGTCACGAGATTCGCGTTGTTCGCTTCGAACGTCTGCTCCGCCGAGGTCGGCGCGTTGTACAGGTCGGTGCCGTTCGCCGTCTGCACTTGGGCAACGATATGCAGCGTCGGCTTGTTGCCTTGGTTGGCCAGTGTGGCGTATCCCTGCGTCATGTCCTTGAGGGTCAGGCCGTTGTTGCCGAGCACGGTGAACGGGTTGGAACCATCCAAAGACGAATCGTCAACGCCGGCCTGCCGTGCGGTTTCGGCGATTTTCTGCGCGCCGAGCTTGGTTTGCAGATCCATGTACACGGTGTTCGAGGATTGTTCCGTCGCCGTGTACAGGTTCACGTATCCCAGATTCTCACCGCCGTAGTTGCTCACCGTTTCGGTGATGCCCGGGAACGTCCGGTACGAGTTGCCGTTGAAGTACGTGTTGAGGCTGACGCCTTCGTTGACGGCGGCCAGCAATGCGAACGGCTTCATGGTGGAGCCGACTTCGTACGTTGCCTGGGTGACGTTGTTGAGCTGCTTGGTCAGGTAGTCGTCTCCTGCGTACAGCGAGATGATGGAACCGTCCTTGGGGTTCACCGACAGCGCGCCGAACTGCATGCCGTCGGGCACGATGCCTTGCATGCCGTTTTGGGAGGGACTGATGGTGGAGAACATCAGGTCCTGCTTCGATTTGTCAATGGTGGTGACGATTTTGTAGCCGCCGGTTTCCAGGTCCTGCTTGCTGAACGCCTTGGTGTTGACGAGTTCGTTCTGCACCATCGTCAGCAGGTATCCGTTCGGTCCGGACATCTGGTTGTTCTGTTGGATTTCGATGGTTTGCGGGAATTTCGCGGCTTTCTTCTCGTCCGGCGTGATGTAGCCGTCTTCGTCCATGATGTTCAGCACGCGCTTGTAACGTTTTTCAGCTTGCTTGGGATTCACGTCGGGGGTCCATACGCTCGGCGCGGGAATGATGCCGGCAAGCATGGCCGCTTCGGAGAGCGTCAGATCCTTCGCGTCCTTGCCGAAGTACGCTTTGGCCGCTGCCTGGATGCCGTATGCGCCACGGCCGAGATAGATGGTGTTCATGTAGTTGCACAACACCTGGCTCTTGTCCTGTGCTTGGGCGATTTTGACCGCCAGGAACGCCTCACGCAGTTTGCCCACGTACGAGGTGGTTTCGCCCAGATAATAGCGTTCCGCATACTGCTGGGTGATGGTGGAACCGCCCTGCCTGCTACCGGTGGTCAGGTTGTTGTAGAACGCGCGTGCGATGCCGATCGGATCGATGCCCTTATTGGTATAGAAGGAGCGGTCTTCCGAAGCCACAATCGCGTTGCCGACGTAGTCGGGCAGGTCTGCGCAGCTGATGATTTCGCGATTCTGCTCCGCATAGCTGCCGATCGGCGTGGTGCCGTCGTTGTAGTACACGGTCGTCTTCTCGGCCAGCGCGAACTTTTCCGGCTGCGGGATTTCCGTGGTGGTGTACATGTAGGCGAACAGGCCGATACCTGCCGCGATGAGCGCCGCGAAGATGCCGAGCACCCATTTGAGCACGAGATGCTTGTGTTTTCTGGTCTTTTTGGGTGCGCGATGCGAAGTGTGCTTCGGCCCCTGGGGCGGCTTGCTCAGCACTTCTCCATGGACCCCGTAGGTGGTGCCCACCCGTGGCGTCGTGGACGTTGCGCTGCCGCTGCGGGCGCTTTTTGAGCGTGAGCTGACACTTCGTGTTCGTGAAACCATGGTTTCCACCGTAGCCGAACGACCTGAAAAACAAGGGTGTAGATGGTGCTGTCCGACTGGAAAAACATGTTTTTGCGCAGCTTTTTTACAAATCGACAATCTGTTGACGACTGCCGTAATATGGCCGTTTTTCAGTGATTTTTCAGTTTACAATGCGGTTGTGGGTATGCTTGGGGATTGGTATACCTGCGAAATGCATAACAGAGGAGTCGTTTTCAGATGAGCATTCGAGTGGCTATCGCCGGCGTGGGCAATTGCGCCTCGTCGCTGGTGCAGGGCGTTGAGTATTACAAGGACACCAAGGACGAGGATAAGATTCCCGGCCTGATGCACAACAATTTCGGTGGCTACCGCGTGCGTGACATCGAATTCGTCACCGCGTTCGACGTCGATGCGCTGAAGGTGGGCAAGGACCTGTCCGAGGCGATCGGAGCCTCCCAGAACAACACCATCAAGTTCGCGGACGTGCCGAATCTGGGTGTGGAGGTGCTGCGTGGCCCGACCAACGACGGTTTGGGCGAGTACTACCGTCAGATGATTACGGAGTCGGACGCCGAGCCGGTGGATGTGGCGCAGGTGCTGCGTGACAAGAAGGTCGACGTGCTGGTTTCCTACCTGCCGGTTGGTTCCGAGAAGGCGGACAAGGCTTACGCTCAGGCCGCTATGGACGCTGGCTGTGCGTTCGTGAACTGCCTGCCGGTGTTCATCGCCTCCGATCCGGAGTGGGCGCAGAAGTTCCGTGACGCTGGTGTGCCGATCGTCGGCGACGATATCAAGTCGCAGGTCGGCGCCACCATCACGCACCGCGTGCTGGCCCGTCTGTTCGAGGATCGCGGCGTGCGTCTGGATCGTACGTACCAGCTTAACGTCGGCGGCAACATGGACTTCATGAACATGCTGCAGCGTTCCCGCCTGGAATCCAAGAAGATCTCCAAGACCCGCGCCGTCACTTCCGTGGTGCCGCACGAGATGGATCCGCACAACGTGCATATCGGCCCGTCCGATTACGTGGCTTGGCTTGACGACCGCAAGTTCGCCTTCGTGCGTCTTGAGGGTACCACGTTCGGCGATGTGCCGCTGAACCTCGAATACAAGCTCGAGGTGTGGGATTCCCCGAATTCCGCCGGTATTGTGATCGACGCCGTGCGTGCGGCCAAGATTGCGCTCGACCGCCACCTGGCCGGTCCGGTGCTGGCTCCGAGCTCCTACTTCATGAAGTCTCCGGCCGTGCAGCACGAGGATGGCGAGGCCCGCCGCTTGGTGGAGGAATTCATCAAGGGTGAGGTCGAAGGCACCGAAGAGCAGCTTGACGCCGATGTGGCGGCCGCGAAGGCCGCCGGCAAGGATGTGTGGCGCGCATAGCGTGCGTTGCTGACGGCAGACCCGCGATGGCAATGGCAACCATCTCGTAGGTCTCGACCCACTCGCCTGATTCGTAGGCAGAATCAGCATATAATGAAAATCCCTATGGCCTGGGGTAATGCCATAGGGATTTTTGTTGTCCCGGAACGCTGCGGCGGTGGTGGCCAATGGTCGTACACCGCAGCAGCACGAACGGGGAATCATATGTTGCGCAATGTATATCGCGTCACTTTTTGAGGAGTGGTTCGACCTGCTGCTCGTACGCGGTCAACGCGGTGTCGATCACATTGTGCATGTCGTAGTACTTGTACGTGCCCAGACGGCCGCCGAACACCGTGAGCGGCTCGGCCTTCGCGAGCTCCTCGTACCTCGCGTACAACGCCTTGTCGGCCTCCGTGTTGATCGGATAATACGGCTCGTCGCCACGCTCGGCGAAACGGCTGTACTCCTCCCACACCACGGTCCTGTCCGGGTTCTGCGAAGCCCTGCGCTCCGGGTTGAAGTTCTTGAACTCGATCGCGCGCGTGTACGGCACGTCCGCGTCGGAGAAGTTCATCACCGGGCATCCGAAATGGTCGCCCTCGTCGTAACGCACCTCCCTGAAGTCCACCGTGCGCCACTTCAGCTCGCCGAGCGAGTAGTCGAAGTAGCGGTCCACCGGACCCGTGTACACCACCGGCACGCCCGCCGCGGCCAGCGCCTTCCTGTTGTACGGCTGGGACTCGTCGAAGAAGTCGGTCCTGAGGGTCACGTGGATGCGCGGATCGTCGATCATGCGCTCCATCCAGGCGGTGTAGCCGTCCGTGGGCAGGCCCTCCCACGTGTCCCTGAAATACCGGTTGTCGTAGTTGAAGCGCACCGGCAGGCGGTTGATGATGCCCGCGGGCAGGTCCTTCGGATCGGTCTGCCACTGCTTGCCCGTGTAGTTCTTGATGAACGCCTCGTACAGCGGGCGGCCGATCTGCGAAATGCCCTTGTCGTTGAGGTTCTGCGGGTCCGTGCCCGCCAATTCGCCGGCCTGCTCGTCGACCAGGGCCTTCGCCTCGGCCGGCGTGTAGTGCGCGTGGAAGAACTGGTTGATGGTCCCGAGGTTGATCGGCAGGGGATACACCTCGCCGTCGTGCGTGGCGTACACGCGGTGCACGTAGTCCGTGAAGCTTGTGAAACGGTTCACATAGTCCCAGACCCTCTTGTTGGACGTGTGGAACAGGTGCGCGCCGTACTTGTGGATCTCCGCGCCGGTCTCCTCGTCCATGTAGCTGTACGCGTTGCCGCCGATATGGTCGCGCACGTCGATGATCTCGACCCTCACGCCCAGGTGCTCGACGGCCTGCTGGGCCACGGTCAGGCCGAACAGGCCCGCGCCCACGACCACCAGATCGGGATACTCCACCGCATCAGTCATAACAAAACAACCTTCCAAACGTTATCGATGCTTATCGCAGCCACGCAAACGCACAGGGGCGGCGTGCGATTCCTTCTCAAGTGTACCCGTGCGTCTAGTCGGTGCGGCGAGGTCCGGGCATGGTGTAATATGGCAAGAGCCTCCGCGTGGCGGTATGTCACCCAACTCCCCCAGGGCAGGAATGCAGCAAGGGTAAGTGGCCTCTTCCGGGTGCGTGGAGGTTTTTCTATATCTTCTCCGATTCGTTCCCCACAGTAGGGGCGATGCCGTATTCTCGGTGACTATGACCAACGAATTCAAACCACTTGTCCGAGATCCACAGCAGCCTGTGAACATGCTTCAGCAGCCCACGGCAGCAACGCCTGCGGAACCGTTGGAATCGTTGTCGTTCCCTGATATGCGCGAAGTCGAGGCGGTGCTTTCTCCGCAGGATGTCAACAAAGGCTTGGCTCAGGCGGATCCGCTGACCCGCCATCCGCGCGTGTTCAGCATCGTGCTGTGCGTGGTGTTCGGTCTGCTGATGCTTGCCGCTTCCGCCGGCGTCTGGTGGCTTGGCGTGCGTACCATGGACGGCCAAAGCTATGAGGATATCGTCTGGTCGAAATTCGATGCCGCGTTGCCGGGTTGGCTGGCGCCGGTCGTGCACGTCTTCGCCATTTCCGCAGTGGTCATCACCGTCAGCGTCATCATGGGGGCAATCGCGTTTGCCGTGCTGATCGTGCGCAAACGGTGGCTGTCGATCGCGCAGCTCGCTGTATTCGGAGGCCTGTGTTTCGCCGCGGCCGAACTGTTGAAGCCGCTGCTGCCACGCCCGTATCTTATTAATTTGGAATCGAATCCTAATAATTCCGCGCCTTCCGGACATGTCATCCTTGCCGCTGCGGCAAGCGTGATGCTGCTGTGCGCCGTACCGCGCGTGCTGCGTGCGCTGGTGGCGGTGATTGGTTGGGCGTATACGGTGCTGGTCGGATTGTCGGTGATCGCGGCGCAATGGCATCGTCCGACCGACGTGATTATGGCGCTGCTGATCGTCGGCGGACTGGCGTTGCTGGCGCTTGCCACCACGTTCGCCAGCGGCATGGATGAGCCGGGCACGCGCGTCTCGTCGGCAAGCGCGCAGATCGTCGGCAGTGTGATGCTGACAATTGGCGTATTGGGCATCCTGTACGGCGCGTATATCATCTGGCAGATTCAGCCGGGACTCGCCATGAGCGCCGAATGGACGAATGCCGGCGCGTACGTTTCCACGGCGCTGCTGACGGCCGCCGTTTCCGCGCTGGTGCTTGGCATAACGCTCGCCATGCGTCAGCTGACCGCCTCGCCGTTGACGAAACTGGGTTTGGTGGGAGCGCCGCCCGCACCGCCGAAGCGCTGAAAACAGCCGGTTCCGGGCATGCTGCCGTCCATACGCCACACGGGCGGTTTGCCATTTCTCCGTATTCAGTGAGTATTATTGCGTTGCAAACACTAGTAATAAGGAGTGGCTATGGCTACCGGCAGCAAGCTCGTTATTGTGGAGTCTCCTACCAAGGCGAAGAAGATTGGCGGATACTTGGGCTCCGGATACACGGTCATGGCATCGGTCGGCCATATCCGCGACCTTGCCCAGCCCAGCCAGGTGCCGGCGGCCGAGAAAGCCAAGTACGGCAAGTTCGGCGTGGATATCGAAGACGGATTCAAGCCGTATTACATCGTGGACGGCAACAAGAAGAAAACCGTTGCCGACCTGAAAAGCGCGCTGAAGAAGGCAGACACCCTCTACCTCGCCACTGATGAGGATCGCGAAGGTGAGGCGATCGCATGGCATCTTGTGCAGACGCTGAAGCCGAAGGTGCCCGTCAAGCGCATGGTGTTCCACGAGATCACGCCGGAAGCGATCAAGGCGTCGCTGAACAACACGCGTGATGTGGACGCCGCCATGGTGGACGCCCAGGAAACCCGTCGTATTCTGGACCGTCTGTACGGCTATGAGCTGTCCCCGGTGCTGTGGCGCAAGGTCGGTCCGGGCCTGTCCGCGGGCCGCGTGCAGTCCGTGGCCACCCGTCTGATCGTGGAGCGTGAGCGTGAGCGCATGGCGTTCGTGCGTGCCCCCTATTGGGATGTCACCGCCACGCTGGAAGCGCCCGACGCCGACGGCAACAATGTTGCGTTCGATTCTCGCATGGTGTCGCTTGGCGGCCGTCGTTTGGCCGGTTCCAAGGATTTCGGCGATGATGGCCAGCTGACCGCCGCCGGCGTCAAAGACAACGTCGTGCAGCTGGACGAAACGCACGCGAATGCGATCGCGCGATCGCTGGAATATGCGACGTTCACCGTCTCGTCGATGGAAACCAAGCCGTACCGTCGCCGTCCGGTGCCGCCGTTCACCACGTCCACGTTGCAGCAGACGGCCGGCAATCGCCTTGGCATGAGCTCGCGCCAGACCATGCGTGCCGCGCAGGGGCTGTACGAAAACGGTTTCATCACGTATATGCGTACCGATTCGGTGACGCTGTCGCAGGAGGCGATCGCGGCCGCCCGTGAAGCGGTGTCGCGGCACTTCGGCGAAAAGTACTTGTCCGATGCGCCCAAGCAGTACGCCACGAAGACGGCGGGCGCGCAGGAAGCCCATGAATGTATCCGACCGGCGGGCGCGCATTTCCGCGATCCGGCTGAAATCGCCACTAAAGTGCCGGCCGACCAGCTCAAGCTGTACACCCTGATCTGGCAGCGCACGCTGGCCTGCCAGATGGCCGATGTGACCGGTTCCACCGCCACCGTGCGTCTGTCCTCGCCGACCGAAGCC
>ULVT01039617.1_pt1 | contig 14268 bp, 11 predicted proteins | sample 1959701 | NCBI WGS metagenome assembly ULVT01 (sample SAMEA4835793, study PRJEB28245) | human gut metagenome | biome: gut microbiome; material: fecal sample | place: Denmark | collected 2008
TTTTGTCTCCTCCTTGTCCTTATCGCCGTAAAGCTTATCGCACAGCTCCAGAGTCTCCGCGCGGCCAAATCCCGCAAGGCGCAGCTCCGAAAGGCTCAGTCTCAGCGCGGACAGCGTTTCCTCCGAAACGCTTCCCCGCTCCCCGCGCGGCGCGACAGCCGCGCCGCTGCGCCGGTCGGTCGTAATATAGCCCTCCTGCTTCAGCAGCTGGTAGGCCTTGCTCACGGTCATGGTGTTTATGCCGCTCTCCTCAGCCAGCGCGCGTACTGTCGGCAGTTTCTCCCCTGAAATCAGTCTGCCGTCCGCAATGCCGATGATGATCTGGTTGCGGAGCTGTATATACAACGGCGTATCACTTGAAAAGTCGAAGGTCAAAAGCATATAAAACGTCTCCTTTGTATTATTTATAATAATACAAAGGAGACAAAATGTCAATGCCTATAAGCTGCGTATCATTCTTCTCTGCCGGGTTCCGCAGGCTTGTGCACCCATGTACGCTCGCTGATTATATAGCGCGGGCGTTGCTTCGTTTCAAGATATATTTTCCCGATGTACTCGCCTATGATGCCGAGGCAGATAAGCTGTACGCCGCTGACAAAGCAGATTATGCACGTCATGCTCGCCCAGCCCGCGACGGCCTTGCCCGCTATCGCCGTGATGAGCGCCCACAGCACACCTATGAAGCTGATGAGCGCGACGACTGCGCCGAAGCCGGTTATCATCCGCAGCGGCTTCACCGACAGGCTCGTGATGCCGTCGACCGCGAGAGCGATCATTTTTTTCAGCGGATAGTGGCTCTCGCCCGCGATGCGCTCCGCGCGGGAATAGCTGACTGTCGTACTCTTGAAGCCGACCAGCGGCACAAGGCCGCGCAGGAACAGGTTGACCTCGCGGAAGTTTGCGAATTCCTTCAGTACACGCGCGCTGATGAGCCGGTAGTCCGCGTGGTTATACACGACCTCCGCGCCCATCGCGGAGAGGAATTTATAAAAGCTCTGCGCGGTGAAGCGCTTGAAGAAGGTGTCCGTCTCGCGGCTGGAGCGCACACCGTACACGACCTCACAGCCGTCGAGATACGCGTCGACCATCGCGTCCATGGCGTTGATGTCGTCCTGTCCGTCGCAGTCGATGGATATCGTGATGTCGCAGTGCTCGCGCGCCTCCATGAGTCCGGCAAGGACGGCGTTCTGGTGACCGCGGTTGCGGCTCTGGCTGATACCGATATAGTGCTCGTCCCCTTTGGCAAGCTCCGAAATGATCTCCCACGTCCGGTCGCGGCTGCCGTCGTTGACGAACATGACCCGACTCTCGGGACTTATTTTACCCACAGCGGCAAGCTCGTTTATCTTTGTAAGGAACATCGGCGCCGTTATCGGCAGCACCGCCTCCTCATTGTAGCACGGCACGATTATATACAGTATGGCAGCCATGATAGCCTCCTGAAAATGTGATGTTTTAATTATATTATCCCTCAAAAATATGTCAAGTCATGCACTGTAAACAAATATCGGCGGAGTGTCCCCCCGCCGATATGTTTATGCATTTTTATTCCAGAACCTCGGCCTCGATGCGCTTGCCCTTGAAGAGCTTACCGATGAACATCACGACCGCGAAGAACGCCAGATAGCCCAGCACCTGCTTATAGCCCTTGCCGACCCAGCAGCAATAGCACATGAACACGCAGCAGCACAGCCCTAGTATCGGCAGGACGTAGCGCTTTATGACACTGCCGCTCTTGTCCTTGACAATGAGCGCGATGAACATGGGGATATACATGGCATAGAGATTTATGATGCATATCTCGTCCGGCTCCCACGCTATCCACTGGCAGTCGTGCAGCCCGCCCATGAAGTCGGGGCCGTACATCCAGATAACCGCCGTCCATGCGTACCAGAAGCCGCCGAGCATCATGCCGATTATCGCCGACTTCATGGTGAAGCCGTTCTGATGGTCAATGTCGCCGTAGAACTCCGGGCGCGGCCCCATACCGCGCGCGGCGACGGAGTACATGCCGCGGCACGAGCCCATGATAAGGCCGTTCATAACGCCGAGGCAGCCGATGCTGATGAATGCGTAGACGATGGTGCCGACGGTCTTGCCGAAGATGTTTGAAAACGCGATGCGCGGCAGGGACTCGCCCAGCGGCCATGTGCCGATGATGGTTTGCACATCGCCGACGCTGCTCATCGCAAATATGTACAGGCAGTAGAGCACGGTGCAGAACAGCGCACCGAGGATGAGCGCGATGGGAAGATTGCGCTTCGCGTCATGCAGTTCGGAATTTATCGAGGTTGCGATTATCCAGCCCTCATACGCGAACGCGAAGGACGCGACACCGGCAAACACGCCCCGAAATGCGGTCGTCCCCTCAACGGCGGCGGCATATTCCGGAGTGTTGACATAGTCGAGCACATTCGCGGTCGTGCCGTTGACCGCGCCGACGATGATGCCCACCACGGCCATAAGCAGCAGCGGGACGAGCTTTATGATGGTCATGCTGACCTGAAGCTTTCCCGCAAGCTTCGGGCTGATGGCGTTGATGCCGTAGCCTATCATCAGAAAGCCCGCGCCAAGGCCGAGCGCCTCGGAGCGCACCGTCCCCGTCACGAAGAAGTCGAGCGACTGTATGCCGCACAACTCAAGGAAGAACACCGCGGAGAAGAAGGCCAGCATCGCCGAAAGACATGGGTAATATATCGTGGTCATAAACCAGCCGACATAGTAGGAGTACGACGGCCCCAGAGCCACTTCGGCATAGTCCACCACGCCGTTCACCTTCTCGTACTTTGCGCCAAGCTCAGCGAATACCAGCGAACAGATTATGCATATCGCGCCGACGAGCGCAACCACGAGCACACCCTGAAGCATGTTGCCGTGCGTGAGCGCCAGAACCTTGCCGCCCTTGATAAACACGCCGGAGCCGATGACGATTCCGATGACCATGGATATCGCCGTGGGCAGGCCGTACCTTTTCTCCATTTTACTTCCCATAATCGCAACCCTCTTTATTAGTTTAGAACATCACCTTGATAAATGCTTTTTTCATCCATTTTAGCAGATTTTCGGATGTTGTCAATAAATATTTAAGAATTTGTATATTTATTAAGAATATGAAAGTTGCTTTTATACCGCTTATTCGCCGAGGAAGTCCGCAAGCTCCTGCACGGTCTTGAAGTAGAAATCGGAGTTCCGGCGCATGAAGTCCTCGATCTGCGGGACGTCATACGCCCAGCCGGCTGCGGCGAAGTCCACTCCGCAGGAATGAGCCATGTCAAAGCCGGGCTTCAGGTCGTCTATCATCAGCAGCTCCTCCGGGGCAAGCCCAAGCCGGCGCATTATCTCCTCCAGCGGCCACGGATTTGGCTTGCGGCGCTCGGGCGGCTGCTCCCAGCCGAACACCAGATCCGGCTCCGGCAGGCCGTTTTCCGCGTAGTCGCGGCGGATGTTCTCGTCGAAGGAGTGCGATACGACGCAGATGTACCCGCCCTCGGCCTTGTGACGGCACATAAGCTCGTTCATGCCGGGGTACGCGCTGGGGATGTGCTGCGCGACGTATTTTTTCCAGAACTCCGTCTCGTCCTGAAGTGCGGCGTCGTCCATGCCGTATTCGTTCTGGCACATCTGCATGAAGCCGGGGTCGAAATTTTTCAGGAAATATTCCTCAAGCGTGCAGTGCCTTCCTGGATAGCGCAGGCGCAGATACTGCTCGAAGCAGGGGTGGTGTATCGTGGCGGTGCTGTTGACGACGGTGTCGTCGTGGTCGAAAACAAGGCATTTGTATCTCATGTCTACCTCTTATATTTTATTTTGATTTACGTCCAGTTTATCATATGTGGAAAAGAAAATCGACAGGTTTTTATAAAACCTGTCGATTTTGGCATAGGGTGAATTAGGCAATGCATCCCTGCTGGTCAAATATTTTTGCAACAACGTATATTTCTCTATCACCCATTGGAAACACCTCAAATTCTTGCAAGCACTTTAGGAACTTCTCTAATCGCAATTTGCTGAATCGTGATTTGAGCAAAGCATGGTGCCACCCTAATCCAGTATTCTTTTCACCTGTTCACGCACTATCGTCGACAGCGCATCGAGCCGTGCCTCTTCTGCTTTTATCTTCGGATGCTGCTCAAAGCTGAAATCGCACAGCGGTTCAAGATCCTGACGTATATTATCCGTCAGCATTCCTCTTGCTGTTGAAATGAAGTCAGTACCAAAACGCGGTGTGCATGTGCCGATGCACCAGTCTGTATTTTTTAGTTGGTCAATGTCCATATCAAACAGCAGGCTGCGGTTGTTGTCGAACACCGGCGCCATTCGTATTACGGACATTGTGTCATTATCTATGAGCGCCCCAAAATTGCCGAGGTGCCTGTCAGTGTTGAGTATCAACGCGTCGAGCACGCACATTCTGCGGAAGCCGTCACCGGAGCCTATCGATGTAAAATAATTGAGCATGGCGGAGACAGAGCGCTCACCCTTCGGCAGAAGGTCATGTGCTTTAGCAAGCCCGGCTTTCTCGCTCGTGAACAGTGCGCACTTGCTTATCAGCTTATTGTGATAGTACGCGATGTCATAAGGCACATAGTCCATGTGCAGCTTCTCTGCGAGCTGGCACGAAAGATATTCCGACAGCGGTTCTATTTCAAACGTCGCACTTCCGCTTTTGTAAAGCATGATCCGCCCGTTTTCCCGTACCCAGCATTTCGCAAAATATCCATCCGTCCCAAACTCGGGAGATGTCGTCGAAAAACTTGTGCTCCCAATGCGTCCGTCAAAAGCTGCCGCAGCAACAAGCTCATCGAACTCGTTGCGGTACAATGAAACGTCATCCCATTTGAGCAGAGAAGTCTCTGGCTTCACCCAGAATGTATCATTGAGTGAAAGCGCATGGGTGACATTCAAAAAGCCCTCAAGATCGTTGCAGTTATATCTCTCAAGAAGCTCCGTAATATGCTTGCGGTGCTTCGGGGCTTGTCTGCCTGTCAGGTAGTCTGTGAGATTATGATATCCCCACGGGCGCAGCTCGGTATACCACTCATGCTCACTGCACTCGACCTCGTCAAACTCATTGCGTCTGCACGAGAACGAAAGCCACGCAGAATCTTTATTCATGAGAATATAGTTCACAGGCACACCCCCTCTGGCAGTTTATCGACTCTATGTATTTTACCACGCTTCTCACACAGTCACAAGATAATAATACTCATCTTATTCACCTATCTGCTCAAGCTGTTTTGCTATATGTTCAAACGTCTCAATGGCGTCATCAAGATTTTGCTTTTCATCCGTGTACAGCAGTGTCTCATGCAGCGCCTCCATTTTCGGATATTTGTATTCGGACATTGCAGACAGATACTTATTCAAATTATTTTTCACTCCATAATAGTCGAGGATGCTGCGTAAGAATGCAATGGTACGTTTGGGATAATGAATCCGCGAATTGACATATTCAAATACCTCATCGGAATAATGCGGAGCGAACTCTTCGCAAAGCTTAATAAATTGTCTCTGATTCAAATCCTGTATTTCAGAGTAGTTCTTCAGCACTTCAAGTATTTGGATCATTCGTACCGCTTCCGGTGAGTATTTCAATTCCTTCTGAGTAAGCCGAACGCTTCCTATCCGCTTTGTCTGCTGGTCAGGCAGAGAAGAATACACCTCGATCAGCTTAGGCACTTGAGTAGTCAGATTCAGATGATTATATAACGCATAGCCTATTACAGTCCCGTTTCCTTCTCTCGTAAACTCGTGAATAACATCACGTTCGGAAGGAAGTCTTATTCCGTACTTACCGCGAGCCGGTTTGCAGTATATTCCTCTTGAGACATGAGCCAAGGTGTTTTGTTGGCACATGCGCTCCAACGTCTTGTAGTAAGCTGATTCAGATACAGTATTGCTAAGACTCTGACGGTAGAGCCGACTTGCAAAAATAAGCTGGTTTTCTTTGAAGTTTTCTAACTGTCGTTCGATTTCGTGTTTAGCCTGCACTGCTCCTCACCTCCGTAAAAAGTATAATCATATTCTATATACTACTATACTCAGAGGGAAAAGCATTGTCAAGTAAAATCAAAATTTACTTGACAATGCTTTTTATTCTATGTTCAACTCTTCCGCCAGCCTCCGCACTATCTGCTCTTGCGCGGCTTTGTCCCGCGACAGCCCGCGCTCCCGTCTTACAGCTTTGTGCCGGACTGCTTGCCTATATACTCCTCGATCATGTATGAATATTTCAGCATGAACTGCGTGTTGAAATCATCCAGGTCAATGCCGGTCATCGCCGCGATCTTCTGTTTGCGGTAGGAAAGCGTGTTGCGGTGCAGGAACATTTCTGTAGCTGTCGCGGCACTGTTGAACCCGTTCCTTGCAAGACATCCTAGAGTTTCGTACAGTTGGCTGCCGTTCTGCTTATCGTACTCCATGAGCTGGAGAAGCGCAGGGTGGCAGTAAAACCCGACCTTGCGGCTTTGCGCCACATTGTTTATAAGGTCGTAGAGCGCCACATTTTTGTATTCATACAGGTTCTCCGGCAGGTTCAGCAGGCCATTCAATTCTATGGCTTTCACCGCCTGCTCATAGTAATACCTCATAGACGTCACGGTAGAAAACGGGTTGCTGACACCGCAGATAAGGTGCTCATGCTCGCACAGTGACAGGAGCTTGCTCATATCCTCCTCCGCAAGCGCAGGGGCATCATCCGAAAGGCCGAAGAGAATGACCATCATCTTGTTGTAATATACGTATCTCTCGCGCGGGAACATTTGCCGCAGCGTGCGCGGCATATCATCCTTGACATAGTTTGTCCCCTGGAAGAACCGCGGCTTCACCGCCGCGATGCACATGCGGCTCTGGAATTTCATTTCCCCGGCGTATATACGCGCGTTTACCTGCTCCGACGGTATTCCGCGGAAAATGTCAATAAGCAGATTATCATAAAGCCCGTTCTTCACGCTGTCCGCATTGATATTTTTCAGCATGAACTCCGTCGCCGCATAGCTGATGTACGACAGCACATCTTCGCAGTACGTGCTGAAGTTCTCTTCTTTCTGAAGCATGAACACATATCCGTAAAGCTCTCCGTTAATACGTATCCGCTTGGCAAGGTAATAGAGCTGATTATCCTTGCAGTGGCGCAGCAGCGGGCCGTCGTTCTGCTCGTCGCCATGCTGCGCGCTCACATTATATATGTGCTTTATAAAAAACGGCGGGCAGAAGCCGCGCTCTATGCTCTCTATCCAGAGCGAGTCGTTGAGCGTGAACGGATGCGAGTGCGTGATAATCTTGCCGCTCATGTCGATTATGGTGATGTTTATGTTCAGCTCCTTCGCCATCGCATCCACGATCGCGTCCAGCCCCTTGCCATACATGATCATTTCCATCATGCGCATCCGCAGGCTCTGGGACTTGTATTCATGGCGCAGCAGCTCCTCGGCAGCCGCCACCGCATCAGGCAGTTCATCCGGTTTGAACTCCGCCCAGCTGCACTGAGCCGCATTGAGTTTGTCGGAACTGTCTCCGCTCCACAAAAGGTATTCTCCAAGCGCGCCGGTGTTCACGCCGCACAAATCATCAGACCACGTCAACGCATCTTCACCGGGTACTTTCCCGGCATCCGCCTTATCAATGTAATACACATTGCCGTCTTTCACAATTTGCTTTGACAAAACGGTATATTTCTCAGCCAATTCACTGAGCAATTCGGAAAATTTCATATTGTCACCTCGTTAACTATATTATGCCCTGCGCACAAAGATTTCAAGAACTTTTTGTGTTTCAGGTTTAACGCACAATATCACAGCATCGTTTGTGCGGCGCGCACATTTACAGATCGGCCTCCTGATGATATTTTTTTAACAGCAAGCAGTACAAAACAAAAAAGCGAAATTTCAGGAGGTAAACATGAAATACGAAAAGCTTTTTGAAAAAGGTAAGATCGGCAAGCTCACGCTGAAGAACCGCATAGTCATGACACCGATGGGCACCGGTTTTGCCGCAGCATCCGGCGAAGCATCCGAGGAGATCACCAAGTTCTACGAGGAACGCGCAAAGGGCGGCGTTGGCCTCATCATCTGCGAGGTGTGCCGTGTCGATGAGCTGTCCGGCATTGCTCAGCCCTGCCAGCTCCGCGCGACCGACATGAACGTCATCCCGAGCTTCACCCGTATGGTCGACAGGATCCACGCATATGACACAAAGGTATTCATGCAGCTGCACCATCCCGGCAACGAGGCCTTCCCCATCACGCTGCACGGCAACCCCGTCATCGGCCCGTCTCCCGTGATGTGCAAGACCATCGGCGTTGTTCCGAAGGAAATGACCACCGCCGAGGTCGAGGCCATGGTGAAGAACTATGTCAAGGCCGCAGTCATCGCAAAGACTGCCGGCTTCGACGGCGTTGAGATTCACGCGGCGCACGGCTACCTCGTCAACCAGTTCATGAGCCCGCACACCAACCACCGCACCGATAAGTACGGCGGAGACTTCTTCAACAGGATGCGCTTCATTTCCGAGATCATCATCAGCATCCGCTTTGCCTGCGGCGCCGACTTCCCCGTTTCCGTGCGTATGAACGGCACCGACTTCTGGGATGATGGCAACGATGAGAAGGAATGCCAGCACATCGCCCGCTATCTCGAGTCCCTCGGCGTTGCATCCCTCAATATCTCCAGCGGCTCCTATGAGTCCGGCTGGTCGATTATCGAGCCCTACCCCTATCAGGAAGGCTGGAAGAAGCATCTTGCAAAGGGCATCAAGGAATGCGTACATATCCCTGTCATCGCCGTCAATACCGTCAAGCACCCGGCTCATGCTGAGGCCATGCTCGAAGAGGGCGTGTCCGACTTCGTCGGCGTCGCGCGCGGCAACCTCTGCGATCCGGAATTCGGCAACAAGGCAAAGCGCGGCGACGACGCTCGTGTGCGCAAGTGCATCGGCTGCATGAACTGCTTCAAGCAGGCAGGTCTCGGCCGCGCGATAGAGTGCGCAGTCAACCCCGTGCTCGGCCGCGAGACCTACCGCGGAGACGACAAGCTCATAAAGAACGGCGACGGCAGGACCGTTGCAGTCATCGGCGCAGGCCCCTCCGGTCTGCAGGCTGCCATTACTCTTGCAAAGCGCGGCTTCAAGGTCGTTGTGTTTGAAAAGTCCGACCGCATCGGCGGCAACATGAACCTCGCCGCTGTTCCTCCCTGCAAGGGTCTTATCGGTGAGTTCATCGAGACTCTCGGTATTGAGGCCGCAGACCTCGGCATTGATATCCGTCTCAACACTCCCGGCACCGTCGAGGCTGCAAAGGCAGTCGGCGCGGTCGGCGTGGTCATCGCGGCAGGCGGCATCGATATAATCCCGCAGGTCGACGGCATTGACAAGGCATACACCTACAGACAGGTCCTCAAGAACGATGTCGAGCTCAAGGGCAAGAAGATCGCCGTTATCGGCGGCGGCCTCACTGGTCTTGAGACCGCGGAATACCTCAGTGATTTTGACAATGAGGTCTCCGTTATAGAGATGGCTCCCGCTGTCGGCACCGCAATGTACCGCAGTGTTACCGACGCAGTTGTCGGCCACATCACCAAGAACGGCGGCCATATAATGACCGGCACGATGTTCAAGGCCGTCGGCGACGGATTCGTCACTCTCAACAGCCTTGCAACCGGTTATGATACCGACGCTCCCTTTGACGCATGTGTTATCGCAATGGGCGTAAAGCCCAACGACGCGATCGTGGCCGAGTTTGAAGCCGCATTTGATAAGGTCGCAGTTGTCGGCGATACGGTCGAGCCCGGCAACATCGCAGACGCGACCAACTCCGGTCTCAACAAGGCGTTCGTATTTTAAGTGCTGGTGCAGCAGGAAAGGAGTATCACAATGAAAGAATTCAAGGATAAAGTCATAGTTGTCACCGGCGGTGCGCGCGGCATAGGCAAGGCCATTGCCGTCGAAGGCGCAAAGCGCGGCATGAACGTCGTCCTCAACGACATAGACCCTCTGGTCTGCGAGACCGCGAAGGAGATTGAAGCAATGGGCGTGAAGTGTGTCGCCCAGAACGCCGATATCTCCATCTACGAGAACATCGAAGCTCTTCTCAAGCTCACTCTTGATACTTTCGGCCATGTCGACATTCTCGTCAACAACGCCGGCTGCGCCGTTTCCGGTGCGATCTGGAAGCTGCCCAAGCGCGATATCGACTGGATAACCGAGCTCAACTTCCTCAGCCATCTCTACGGCATGAAGATATTCCTGCCGCAGATGATCGCCCAGGGCACTCCCTGCGAGATCGTCAACGTCGAATCCACCGCCGGTCTTATGACCTCCGGCAAGGCAACGATGTACCACGCGACGAAGGCCGCCGGTGTTGCGACCTCCGAGAGCGTATACATCGCGATGAAAGAGAACAACTACCCCATCAATGTCCACTGCCTCGTTCCCGCGTATGTCAAGACCACCATCCACCTTGCCGACCTGCACCGCCCCGAGCGCTTTGCCATCAACGACGATCCTTACTATACCAGCGAGGAGTACAAGGCCGGTCAGCTCCGCGGTACGCGCGGCGTCATGAGCGGCATCCCCGATTGGTATGTCGGCGAGTGCGTCTTCACCGCCATTGAGGATGAGAAGTTCTATATCTTCACTCACCCCGAGTCTCAGGTCGTTGCACAGCCGCGCGTCCAGCGCCTTGCATCCGGCATCAATCCCAAGACCTGATCGTACAGCATAAATCAAAGTGCCGCGTAAAGCGGCACTTTGATAAAACATGAAATTCATATTCAGAAAGGCGGTAAATCTATGTTCACAAACTACGAAAACGCTAAAGTAGTCATCACCGGCGGCGCCAACGGCATCGGCAAGACCCTCGCTCTCGGCTTTGCCAAGCGCGGTTCCGATGTTGCGATAATAGACATCCACGGCGATGAGGCCGAAGCCGTCGCAAAAGAGATACGCGGCATGGGCCGTAAGTCCTTCGCAATGCAGGCTGACGTTTCCGTCCTTGACGAGTGCAAAGCGATCCTTGATAAGACGATGGCCGAGTTCGGCCGCTGCGATGTGCTCGTAAATAACGCGGGCGTCTCCGCGCTCTCCGATGTTGAGCATATCCCGGAGAAAGACATACGCTGGGTCTATGAGACTAACGTATACTCGCACTGGTTTATGATGCAGAACTTTCTCCCGCAGATGCGCAGCCAGAAATCACACTGCCAGATAATCAACGTCTGCTCCATAGCCGGCCTCATTTCCATGAACGGCGCTCCCGCGTATTTCAGCTCCAAGCATGCCGCGGTCGCACTCTCCGAGTGCGTGTATAAGCAGCTCAAGGCAGACAAGGCTGATATAGACGTGTCCATCTTCTGCCCCGGCTATATCAACACCGAGATGCACCTGACCGACCGCCATCGTCCCGAGCGCTTCGCCATCCGTGACGATGAGCCGTATTACCACACCGAGGAGTACGCAAAGTTTGTCGCGTTCAACAAGTATCTGCTTGAAAACGGCGCTGATGTAAATGTGGCTGTGGAGACGATCTTCAAAGCACTTGAGAAGGAGCAGTTCTATATTCTCGATACGCCGAAGTATGAGCGCCTGCTCTGCGAGCAGGGCGTCTTTGAAGCCGAGAAGGTTCGCCCTGTCGACTTTTATACGCTGAACTGAATATCAAAATCTGGATAAACACGAGGAGAATTTACAATGGAAGAAAAAATCGGCAAGAAATTTTTGCTCTATTTCCGCCTCGCGCTTCTCTGCTGGATCCTCATCGCAAACGCGATCCTGCACATCATCGGTTTTCCCTACGGCTGGCTGATCTTCATCAGCAACATCATGCTCTTCACCCTTGAGGGCGATGTCAAGGAACGTTTCCTCACCGTTGAGATAGGCGGCCTTGTCGGGCTCGTGCTCACTGTGCTCGCAATGCTCGCCATCTCCGCCCTGACGCCGATCGTCGGCGACCTCTTAGGCCTGCTTATCCCGCTCGCCGCGGTTCTCGCGCTGCTCATCCTCGGCCACCCCTATGCCCCCAAGGTGCTCAACAATGTCGGCTTTGCCTATCTTACCTGCGCCTGCATAGATACCGCTTCATTCGCAAGCAACATCGGGCTGTTCATTCTCGTTTTTGTCGTCGGCTCGCTGGTGTTCAACGGCGTATGCGTCCTGCTCATGAAGCCGATGAAGGCGCTCGCCGTCAAGAGTGTGACAAAAGCCGCAAGCAACGCATAAAGCAAATTTTAAGCATTGTTATATTTCGTAACAGGCAGCCGTCGCAAGCGGCTGCCTGTTACGTTTTGGGGATAAATCAAGTTTGCATGGCTTGCAGTTTCATGCTCTATTCAGCTCCTCCGTCAGCCTCCGCACGATCTGCTCATGTGCGGCTTTATCCTTTGCCACCTCATCTTCCGCAAGCGCCTCATCGCGCATGCGCTCTGCCTCGCGCGCCCAAACTTCAAATTCCGGCTTGGACATCTTTCCTTTGCTCACACGGGCAAAGTATTTTTTATACGCCCGCTGGTGGACCTTCCAGATATCGTTGTTGTCAACTTTCTCTTTGAAGCTTTTTGCTGCGCCTATTTCGCGGCAGGTCTTTCCGCCCTGCACTTTGCCGCGCATACGGTACTGGGTCTTCACCCGCGGTGCGTCTACCTTGGGATGCTGCTGCCGTCAAGAACATCAAGCCTCTCTACACGGAAGACCCCACAATGTTCAACTCCTGCATATTAGCGGAGTTTTTATCGTTTCTCAGCGTGTATATGCTCGTCCCGTCCGCATGGGCAAGCTGCCCCGCGAGTGCTTTGTCATGCTCAGCCTCACTTTTCCGTTTGTCTTGGAGCTGATGAAGATGCAGTTTCTGCTGCTCTGTCACAGAACACTATCACTCGCGTCCTTCCGCCCTTGGTGCAGGTATAGAGAACAAGGTCATAGCCGCTGTTCAGGACGGTATCAACCGCATCCGGGCTCAGCGTTTCGAGCTTCTCAACGCAATAGGTGCTGACGATGCCCTCCATGTCTGTAAAAATGACTGTTTCTCCTTTGGACAGCTCCCTCAGATTGCCGAAGTGCGTGTCATAAGCTGATCTGCGCGCTGGAGATATAAAGATACCCGCCACGGCTCACCTGAGCCGTGGCGGTGTGGTATGCCCGACAGGATTTGAACCTGCGACCTTCGGAGTCGGAGTCCGACGCGCTATCCAGCTGCGCCACGGGCACGTATTCTCTTTTTGAGCCGTTGTATTATAACAAATTATGCCCCAAAAGTAAATAGCTGTTTTCAATTTAGTTTTTCTATGCTATAATGAACCGAGTACACCGCCGACGAGCGGCATTTCATATCAAATCAAGGAGCTGACACCCATGCAGAAGATACGCCTTGGAAGGACCGGACTCATGGTCACGAAGACAGCTATGGGCTGTCTCCCAGTTCAGCGCTGCAATGACGAGGCCGCCATTGAGCTTCTCCGCGCAGCCTATGACGGCGGGATAAACTACTTCGACACCGCAAACGCTTACAGCGACAGCGAAAAGAAGATCGGTCTCGCGCTCTCCGACGTGCGCGACAAGATAATCATATCCACCAAGAGCGCCGCGCGCGACAAGGAGACCGTACTCAAGCACATCGAGAACAGCCTCCGCATGATGAAGACCGACTACATCGACCTCTTCCAGTTCCATCAGGTCACTGAAGTCCCCGACCCGAACGACCCGAACGGCGCATACGCCGCCGCGCTGGAAGCGAAGGAGCGCGGCTGGATACGGCACATCGGCGTCACCTCCCACAGGGTCAACATCGCCGAGCAGTGCATAGCCTCCGGCTGGTTTGAGACGCTCCAGTTCCCCTTCAGCTACATATCCGACGAGCGCGACCTCGCGCTGGCCGACAAATGCCGTGAGGCCGACATGGGCTTCATCGCAATGAAGGGGCTTGCGGGCGGAATGCTCACGAACGTCCGCGCATGTCACGCCTTTATGAAGCAGTACGACAATGTCGTCCCGATTTGGGGCATGCAGCGCATGGAGGAGCTTCGCCAGTGGCTCGACGCCGCCGAGGAGGATCCGTCCATGGACGAGGAGCTTTCCGAGTTCATCCGCGAGGAGCGTCAGGAGCTTGCCGGTTCCTTCTGCCGCAGCTGCGGCTACTGCATGCCATGTCCCGCCGGTATCGAAATTTTCAACTGCGCCCGCATGAACATGCTGCTGCGCCGCTCACCGTGGAAGCAGTACTTCACGCCGGAATGGCAGGAGAAGATGGCGCGCATCGAAAACTGCATCGGCTGCCGTCACTGC
>ULVT01054713.1_pt1 | contig 14120 bp, 14 predicted proteins | sample 1959701 | NCBI WGS metagenome assembly ULVT01 (sample SAMEA4835793, study PRJEB28245) | human gut metagenome | biome: gut microbiome; material: fecal sample | place: Denmark | collected 2008
CTCTTCCACCGCCCCTGCGAGACCGTCGAACGATTTTCGCATGTTCACCGGAGTCGGACAGTAGTAGATTTTTACCGAACCGCCGAAGCCGAACATGACCGTGCCTTGAGCAGATTCAACACTTCGGACAGTGTGGTTCCGTCGAAACCTTTTGCCACTGTAATTTCTATACCATCAATCAGCAGCCGAATCCCTGAGCTATCACTCGCATTGGTCTGCAAAGGCTTGATCTCTACCAGCTCCAGCGATTCAGGGGTGCTCGCTTCATCCTGGCGTGCCTTTTGCAACACTCGGATCCAGCGGCGGGTACTTTCGTAAGGCAGCTCCTTCAGCTCGCTGTATTCTTGAATCGTCAAGCCGCTGTCCCAATATTCGGACAATTGCTCCTCCCAATAATCTCGTCCTTCACGTCCCATGCCGTCCTCCCATTATTCCGGTTTGTGGAAGAACATACCACGCTGTCTGCCTCAAATCCAGATGGCCCTCACTGGGCGCATACCATAATTCTAGCGTCCAAGCGTTTTTTCTCGCTACCATTGCCCGTAATGTGGCATACGATTTTATTTAGATCATTCTTAGGTAAAATTCCTATGGCTTCAACCAACAAATCAACTCCTTTATAGGGTTCTAGCAAGCCAGGACATAGCAAGTGAAGTTTTCCATCATCTACAGGCTCATAGGTAAAGGAATCATCTTGGTCCGTAAAATAGCCGAATGGGAAAATCCTTTCGCGTGGAAATCCAAGTCTTTCAATATTGTTTAAATCCTCAGCTTTTCCGCCGCTTAGAGAAATAAATGCTTGTGCGGTTTTTGCAAATTTACGATGACGAATTGGCTGAATCACTCTTCCCAATATGCTTTTGACAATTTTCTTGGTTCCATTCATCATATTGCATGGTGCTTCTGTCATCGTCGCATAGGGCAATCTCCGTTGCAGGATTTCTGCCAACAAGGGTCGGAATATTGGACGAACAAGACCATTGACAATATGAAAATCATCTAGGTAGTTTTGCAATTCATTGTGCAACAAAGACTCCCAAGCTTTTGCAGTTGGAGCAACGATTATTTTGTGCTGCGGGAACAATGCCTTTTGGGGCTCCCATCCCATTGCTTCACGGCGTTTCCCAGTTCCTCCGGTCAGAACTACAGTGTCTGGTGCAAGTTTGCAAAATTCCCGCAAGACTCCGATCATGCCTTTACATGGACTGTCCCACCAAAAGACAAATTTCATTTGAATACCTCATTCACGTTACATCCCAAAAGCTTTCGATCTGTGACCCTACTGACTATTGATTGGTCAAAAAGTTTGTTGAGATAGAAACATAATTGGGAGAACCTCCCTTTCCCGGGTTCAATCATTTTTAAAATTTCACTTTCTTTGTGTTTTTGAACAAATGAAGGGTGACTAGGATCCGCCAACGGACTATTGGCAAAATTGTGTCCTGACATCTTTGCTGCTTCATGAAGCCGCAATGCCCAAGTATATCCCGGAATCCTTTGGAACATCTCTCCACCATTTATCAAGCGATACCACATTTCGGTGTCCATGGTATAGTGCATGTCTTCACGCAACAGCCCAAATTGATCCAATAAGTCATTGCGAAGAAAAGATGAAGGACTTGCTTGTGCTAACTTTTTACTTTTAAATAAGCGACCGGGATTTTCCTGTCTTCCGACCCGAATAATCTTATCATCCTTGTTTATCCATAATGTTGATCCAGCAAACCAGCGACATGTCGGATGTTTTGCCGCAGCTATCCGTAGGTTCTTCAACGCACCTGGCAAAATAAGATCATCAGAGTTCAACCAGACCTTAAAAACTCCAGTAGCTTTTTGGAAACCGAAATTAATTGCTTCGCTTTGTCCATTGTCCTTACAGCTACGCCAGAATGTTAAAAATTCCTCATAACGCTTGATGATTTCCAGGCTGCCATCCGTGGAGCCACCATCAATAAGCAAAATTTCCAAATTAAAGTCTTCTTGAGCTAGCAAGGAAAGAATGGTGCGCTCCAAAAAGCGTGCTTGATTATACGAGGGGATTATTACGGAAATCTTAAAATTGGATGGCGTGTTCATGCGTTGTTTCCCATCTTGCCAGGCATTTGATATTGGCTTGAATTATCATTTAACTGTTGCAACAAAACAATAAAAAATATGTACGATATAAGCGATAGTCTTGCCGAGAATGGTGAGAAAAATAAATTCCAAAAATTTGAGAAACAAACACTTGCACCATATAGTAAAAGTCCTTTCTGTTGCGGCAAACAATGCCGAAAAAACAGCCACGTTAAATATAAGCAATATATCCAAAATGGGAGAGCTAAAATCCCTGAATATACCCACGCACCCAAAATATGCGAATGACCATAAACATAATTAACGTTTCCTGTTCGCTGATTATACGAACTTAATTCTGTAACAAAATACTTTCTGGTAAATTCTCCCTTGAGATCACCATAATCTTTTGCATAGTCTCCATAGCCAATGATCGGTTTTTGGGTAATAGCATACAGAGCACCAAAGAAATCAAGTCGGCCAGAAAATATACCAAATTTACCACTGTCATTATTTTGTTTAATGTACTTCAAGTATGCCTCTTCTCCTAATATTCCCTGCGAGGCGGCATATGAGTAACTGGTTTTCACGATAAAACCACCAACCATGATTAAAATTGCCAGTCCTAATAATCTTATCTTCTTTATTGTTTTCTCGTTTTGGTGTGAGGCATAAAAAATAGTAACAATTCCCGCCATGGTCGAAATAATAAAAGGATTTCTAGACATGAAAAACAAAGATATTATACCACTAGAAAATTCACACAATAATCCCAAGCGTTTGAATCCATTGTAATAAACTATGTGTGCAATACTGTAAATTAGTGGCAGATGATAATAAATTGCAACGTCTGTTCCGCAAACTCTAAATTCTTCTACAATTACCGATGGAAATATATAAAGTGAGACTAACAGAGAGATTGCATTACCGAATTCCCAAAAAAGAATACGTTCTGGTTTGTCCTGTAGAAGCCAGAACAAGGCTATCAGACACGGAATTATTGCGGCTTTGAAAAAAAAACCTTTTACAAAATTTAAAGTGCTTGTTTCGTTGAATATATTTGATAAAATGCAGCCGATAATCCACAAAATTAAAAACAGTATCAGCTTTTGAAATCTGATATCTAATTTAAGTTTCGGAAGAACAAATAGAAATAGAATAAAACAAATAATTTCAGCTAAGTAGATTACTCCGACCAAACGTACTGACAAAGCTGCTAGCAAGCCCATTCCTAGGGCTAGTTTATCTTTGTTTGAAAAATAAAATATTTTATTACTTCCCTGCGACATAAAATAATATTTTATGACAATGCCATATTATCACTAGATTAGGATTTATGAGAATTAAGCGAGATTTGATATGCCGCAAGCGTTAATTTTGCAGTATTTTTCCATGTATAATGCGAAATCAAAGCTTGTTCTCTATCTAATAGTCGGTTACGATGCCATGCCCTATCCAAAGCATCTCTAATACTGCGATAGCTATATGGCTCCAAGTATTCAGCTAACATGCCAAAATATTCCATTGTTCCTCCATGTGACGTAATAACGGGCCTTGCTCCGGCATAGGCAGCTTCAAGCATGGCAATCCCGGGGGTTTCACAATCTGACGGCAAAATGGCTACTCGCGCATGACGAAGTATTTTCCAATATTCTTCCAAATTGCTATCCTGATGTTCAAGAAACAACATTTGCTTAGAAGCTAATTCCATACAACTGTTTTTATACCAGCCGCATCCGGTAATAGAATTACCCATAAAAACAATAGGGTAGTTCATCTTTTGAGCAGCGCGAATCAATGATAACTGATTCTTGCGTTGCGCAAATACGCCTGGACAAACTATATATTCAGCAAATGGCACCAATGCACTTCGCGGTAACTGCTTTAATTGCGCTCGGGTAAATGGTGGATTTATTGCGTTTGGTATTGGCATGATTACACAATTTTCTGCAAGTCGATTGTATTTAACAAAACATTTACCCTCTGACCACGAATTTGGCAATATTATGTTACACCAGCTAAAATCTTTATGGTTTAGAATATTCCATAAAAAATGTATTGCACTATTTATGAATTCGATATGATTTTTTCTTGTAAGCCACGCAACTATTAATCTCGCAGTATCCTGCCAAAAAACCGTTGATAATCCAACCGGGATATCTTTGATCAATGGAAGAATTCTCTTTAATCCTTTTCCGCACGATATTGTAAAAACATGAACAACGTCAATCTGTTTAACACAATCTTTAACCTCTTCGTCATTTATTATATTACCTAGATTATTCCGAATAAGATCTTTATCTATGTAAATGATCTTTACAGATTGTGATTGTTTTTTTAATTCATTAATCGTTTGATATGCTTGAGTCGCATCTCCGGTCAACGCTGTGGTGAAACGAAACGGTAGTATTGCTAGAATATTCATTTTTCAAGTACTGATGAGATATGCTGAATTATACGTTGACTAGCTTTCCCATCACCATAAGGATTAATGGCGTTTGCCATTGTTTGATAAAAGGAAGTGTCATCAAGAAGATGCGAGGTATCATTGATGATTTTTTCATAATCTGTGCCAACCAATTTTACCGTTCCGGCTTCAATGGCTTCAGGTCTTTCCGTTGTATTACGCATTACTAAAACAGGCTTGCCAAGTCCAGGAGCTTCCTCCTGGATACCACCGCTGTCAGTTAACACTAAATACGAATGGATCATTAAATACACAAAAGACAAGTATTCCAATGGTTCTGTAAAATATATATTAGGAGATGGTGCCGCCCCAAAAACCTCTTGTATCGGTTTTCTGACATTGGGATTTAAATGCATCGGGTAAACAAAATCAACATCTGGATATTTTCTCGTTAACGTTTTAATCGCTGAACACATAGAAATAAATCCATCTCCAAAATTTTCCCTTCGATGACCGGTTATTAACACTAATCTTCTTCCACCAGTTAATTTTGTCGGATCATATCCAGCCTTCATAAGTTCACAAATGGCGTGTTGGCAAAGCTCATTAGAATTTTTCAGCATCGCTTCAACCATGCGTAATGTATCGATAACTGTGTTTCCCGTGACGATTATCTGCTCAGATGGTACGTTTTCTGCCAAAAGGTTATTACGGCTTAATATAGTCGGTGCGTAATGATACATAGCTAACCGTCCGGTCAATTGCCGGTTTATCTCTTCGGGAAAGGGACTATAAACATTATGGGTTCTTAATCCGGCCTCAATATGCCCGACAGGTAACCGCAGATAAAAAGCCGCAAGCGCAGATGCAGTGGATGTTGTTGTATCACCATGAACTAGCACCATATCAGGCAAATAGTGCTTGAAAATATTTCGCATGCCAAGCAATACCTTGCTTGTTATATCATAAAGATCTTGTTTGGGACGCATAATTTTGAGATCACAGGTCGGTTCAATCTTAAAAAGCTGAAGAACCTGATCAAGCATCTCTCGATGTTGTCCAGTCACACAAATAGTAGTTTCAAAGTCGTCATGGTTGGCCTGTAACCCTCTGATCACAGGGGCCATTTTTATGGCTTCTGGCCGCGTGCCAAAAATCAACATTATCTTTTTTTTCTTTTTCATATCAGAACATCTCAATCATACCTTAAGTTGTAGGACAAAAAATTTGTTATTGTCCCAAATTTTGTGAAACACATTTGTAATTTCCAACGCCGATGAAGACGTTGCCGATAATCGTCATCCGTTTTAGCCAGTAGTCCTCCCAAGCTCCGGCGTCAGCAAACCGTTTTAATATGATTCTCGCAACTTTCGTTACGCCCTTGTCACTCATCCATAAGCAATTTTCTTGATTCTCCGGCCAAGTTCCCGCATAACTCTTTCAACCATCGACGAAGCCCTGGGGGAAATCAATCCCCACTTCAGCCAGCGGCGAATATAACCGAACATCCCGATTTTTGCCCGTCGCAAGTAGGTAGCCGCCGCCTCATACCCTTGCCCTTGAAAATATCCGATCAGTTGATCGATGACCGCTTCCGTTTTCTCCATTCGTTCTTCGATGTAGTCTTTCTCTTCCTCGGATACATATTTGAAATCCTCCTGCGGCAATTCAATCGCCAGCGCTCCGGCCAAAGCCTCCTGAATCGGTTTGGAATCCACCTCGCGTCCACCATCCTGATACATCGCATGATACAAATCCCGCTCAATGTGCCAGTGGCATCGTTGCTGTTCCGACGCGTATTCGGCAAAAGCCTCGGACAATCCCGGTTCTCCATCGCAGATCAAAATACTGCCATCAGGAAACTTCATCTTCTGTTCTCTCCATTGTTTGCTGATGGCATCCCAACTCGTTCCCGCCCAAGTTCCAAGCGGAAATATTTCTCCACGACTGTTGATGCCGATAACCACTTTCAAATCGCCCTTGTGCGCTTCGCCATTACAACCTTCTCCTTTGAATCCGGTTCCGTCAGGCATAATTTGAATCGGAGCGAAACCAATCACCCGCTTTGAAATGTCTATTTCATCGCAATTCGTGCGCAGCACCCAACCATGCGCGATATGAAACGAGATCGGCAGTTTTCCATCACACGCCAACTCCTGAACCGCACGACGGTAATTCGTCTCGCTTGCCGCTTCAACAACCAGCTTTTCCAATTCATTGGTTTTCGTCTGATAACGTCCCAGGTGAATGAACCGTTGCAATGGCGAAAAAGTTGCTCCGCACCCGGAACAACTCACTCGCCAGAACGGCATTTTGAATTCCCCCAGACTGGTTCAAATACGACGTTCAAAGCTGCCATTTAAACGAAAATGACCACGATCGCAACATTTCAAGGTGTCTAGCCTGCCATGGAGAAGTCGATGGATCAAGATTTCCTGAACCATCTGTAAAATCATCTTCAGTAGCTCAGCGAAGGCCTTGCGTTCATACACATCTGCCAGTTTGGTTACAAGTTCGTCCAGAGAAAAACCGGTTTCCGATTGACAAAACGACAAGTCCATGCTAATTTTACCCTGCATCTGCGTTTCCTTTATGTTGGATTCTGAGCAAACTCAAAATAAAGGGCAGATGCACCTCTGTCAAACAACACGTCCCATCACAAAATTTGGGACATTATCAAAAATTTTGATTTTCCAGAAATCCATCAAACAAAATACTAGTCATCACCAATCGGTTAGTTTTCAAGCTGCCATGCAACAGATGTTTTTTTCGATTAGTGGAGATTCTCAACTTAAATGCTTTCAAAAAATATAGCCTCATCTCCTCATTATTCGCCATGTTCTGCATCATGTTTATTTTTTGTTGTAAGACTTCGGACAGGAAGAAAGTTTTACAAAACGTGGTTTGAAACGGGGCAATTTTATCCATAAGTATAATATTTTAAAAAGTTACTGACCTGATTTTTGGGAAGAAGAGGTTTTTTGAGTACCCCTAATACATCTATTTGGAAAATTGCACTACATACAAAGCAACTATTATGCGTAATATTGGAGTAAGCAGCGTGGTCAGAAGGTAAAACTACTTTTATACCAAAATTTCCGCAAAAATAAAGGAAGTGCTCTTTGCATGCTTTCTGCAACTACCACGCGTAGTGCTTGCCATTCATTTTTTGCAAATCCAAATTGCCATATTAACACAATGGAAACTACTTCAAAGAGACCGCTTACCGCAAATAACCGTCCCCATCCTTCTCGCAAATGAAGCTGAAGAATCCACGCAATGGTAGAAGATCCGAGGCCAACCAACATTGCACGGCAAATGTTCGACCGCAGAAAGCGGTTGATAGACAAAGAACAGAGATGATGCAGAATCACAACTCTAACCAACAAGGCGACTATGCTGCAGCCCGCTCCGACAATCATAGGAGAACTCGCATCCCCTCCTAAGCAGAGAACTAACCACGAAATCGGGAATACCATAAACATAATTCCTTCTACCCAAAATTGATACAAGGCAATTCTTCCAGTTGCATTTGCTGCCATTGCTAATGGATAGGAGAGCGAATCAATCAGAGTAGAGAGAATGATCAATCTAGTAAATATTACCGTATATGTTGGAACCTCTTTCAGCCAGAGATTTAGAAGCCAGTCTAATTCGAGTAAGACGGGACAGGTAACCAGCCACAACAGAAAAAAACTGATTCTAGAAGATTGAAACACTAGTAAATGGAACCGTGGCACGTCGCCGCCCGACCAGCTTTTAACAATTTGTGGATTGACTGCCATCAGAAAATTCTGCGTGAATGAACCCAAACCGCCATTCACTTGCACAGCAATCCCGCGGGCGGCATTGGCAACGGCTCCGAAGTAATTGTTCAGTAGAATGTTGACTAAAGTAGTTCTTGCAACGTAAGAAATTGCTCCTAATAATTGCCAGCCGGAGAACTGCAAGATCTCCCTCCCCAAGGTGCGACTCCAGAAGAAGTGGAAGCGCGTTTCTTGATAACGACAATGGCAGACAACACCATAAGCGCTAGTATAAAGTAATGCAAGTCCTCCCTGTAGGATACCATAGATTTCCACACGATGTGCTGAAGCCAGAAAGAGCAAAAACACGCATCCTAACTTTCCCGCTGAATCAAAGATATTCAATGCAGCATAGATACCCATATCTTCATGCGCAATTACAGCGCCTGACAGAGGAGTTGCAAGCAGCCTGACAATCAGTACTAGAACAGTCATTTGAAAGTAAATCTGAGCAGCTTGAACCTGATCAGGAGAAATGGTGATTTTATTGTTCAGAATCCATAAGCCCACTGTTTCAGAGAAAACCAGAATAATTCCCCCCAACATGCAATACAGTACCAGCAGAATTGAAAAGGTTTGTTGGAATTTCTTGTGATCTCCCTGGCCGAGATAAAAGCTGTAATACCGTGAAGCAGCTGTTGACAGTGTTCCCGAAAGGAAGGAAAACATTGAACTGACACTGCTGATTACGTTGCAGAGCCCGAAATCATTCACTCCCAGCGCCAATAGTACAATACGTGTCGTATAAAAGCTGATTATCATGGTAATCAACATACGACAATATAATACTCCTGTATTGGCAATTAATTTTTTATTTTTGGTGGGATTACTTGCCATATCTCCGCGGGAATGAAAAAGTTTCCTTTCCTAGAAACAATTTATCAGGGCTTTTTAGCAATATTCATGAATGGTCCGTTCGATACCCTCGTCAAGGGAAATTTCAGGCTTCCAGCCGAGGGCGTGGGCGCGGGAGGAATCCATGAGTTTGCGGTACATGCCGTCGGGTTTGGAGGCGTCCCATTTGATTTCGCCCTTGAACCCGGCGGCGGCGGCGATCTTTTCCGCCAGCTCCCGGATCGTGATGTCGCTCCCGTAGCCGATGTTGATCACTTCGGGTTCGTTGTGGTTCTGCATGAAATAATAGACGGCGTTCGCCACATCGTCCACGTGCAGAAACTCCCGCAGCGGCGAACCGGTTCCCCAGAGCACCTCTTCAGGTTTGTTCTCGCGCGCCGCCGTCACAAACCGCCGCACGAACGCCGGGAACACATGGCTGTTTTCCGGATCGTAGTTGTCGTTGGTTCCGTAGAGGTTGCACGGCATCAGACTCACCGTGTTCCAGCCGTACTGTTTGCTCAGGTACAAGCAGAGTTTGTATCCGGCGATCTTCGCCAGGGCGTAACCTTCGTTGGTCGGTTCCAGCGGTCCGGTGAGAAGATACTCCTCTTTGATCGGCTGCGGCGCACGGCACGGATAGATGCAGCTCGATCCCAGAAAGCAGAACTTCTTCACCCCGTGCAGGTAGCTCTGCATGATCACGTTGTTCTGGATTTCGAGGTTTTCCAGCAGGAACTCCGCGCAATGCGTCTTGTTCGCCATGATTCCGCCGACCTTCGCTCCGGCCAGAATCACGTAGTCCGGCTGTTCGGCGTCGAAAAACTCCTTCACCGCAAGCTGATTGCGCAGATCCAGTTCCGCGTGGGTTCGCTTGAGGATGTTCGAATACCCCTCTTTCTCAAATTTCCGCACACAGGCGCTGCCGACCATCCCGCGATGGCCGCAGATGAAAATCTTTGCGTTCTTCTCAATCATTTTCAGAATCCGGTCTCGTAATTCGGGTTATCCAGCAGCCGCAGATCGCCTTCGATCATGATCTTCACCAGCTGCGCAAACTTGACTTCCGGCACCCAGCCGAGTTTCGCCTTCGCTTTGGCCGGATTTCCGAGCAGCTGTTCGACTTCCGCCGGTCGGAAGTAACGTGGATCGATCCGCATGACAGTTTTTCCGGTCGTGGTATCGATGCCGACCTCGTCGATCCCTTTGCCTCGCCATTCGATCGGACGGCCGAGGTGGGCAAATGTCTTCTCGATGAACTCCCGGACGGTGTGCATTTCGCCGGTGGCAACCACGTAGTCGTCCGGCGTCTCCTGCTGGAGCATCATCCACATCATCTTCACGTAATCGGGGGCGAACCCCCAGTCGCGCCGCGCGTCGATGTTGCCCATGAAAAAGCACTCCTGCAACCCGCGGTGAATCCGCGCCGCCGCCATGGTGATCTTGCGCGTCACGAAGGTTTCCCCCCGGCGCGGCGACTCGTGGTTGAACAATATCCCGTTGCTGGCGTGCAATCCGTAGGCTTCCCGATAATTCTTGGTGATCCAGAAGCCGTACTGTTTGGCGACCGCGTAGGGACTTCGCGGATAGAACGGCGTGGTCTCACTCTGCGGAACCTCCTGCACCTTGCCGTAGAGTTCCGAAGTGGAGGCCTGGTAGAAGCGGGCATCGACTCCGGTTTCCTTGATCGCGTCGAGCAACCGCAACGTGCCGAGCGCGTCGGTTTCGGCGGTGTATTCGGGAACTTCGAAACTCACCTGAACATGGCTCTGTGCGCCGAGATTGTAGATTTCGGCCGGGTGTATTTTTTCAATCAGCCGGTTCAGGTTCGAGGAGTCGGTCAGGTCGCCGTAGTGCAGAAAGAGCCGTACCCCCTCGAGATGCGGATCTTTGTACAAGTGGTCGATCCGACCGGTGTTGAAGGTGCTGGCTCGGCGGATGAGCCCGTGTACCTCGTAACCCTTTTCCAGCAGCAGCTCGGTCAGATAGGAACCGTCCTGCCCGGTGATGCCCGTGATCAATGCTTTTTTCATGTGTGTTACAGTCTCCCTGTTATCATGTCCTTCGGCAGAACGCCCTTGCAGTCATATATCACCCCGGAAAATCCGGTCAGATCAAGCGTCGCAAACTCCCGGTGCGCCACCGTCAACACCACGGTGCTGTAGCTGTCCAGCGCTCCCCGGGGCGGAAACGGTTCAGAAGAGAAACCGTACTCTTTTTGCACTTTCTCCGGGTCCGCGTGCGGATCGCATACCGTCACCCGGCAACCGAACTCCCGCAATCCCTTCACCACATCCGCGGCCTTGGAGTTGCGCACATCCGGGCAGTTCTCCTTGAAGGTGATTCCAAGAACCAGAACTGCCGCGCCGTTGATCAGGATATTCTTGCGGATCATCAACTTGACCACCGATTCCGCCACATAGCGTCCCATCCCGTCGTTGATCCGGCGCCCCGCCAGAATCACTTCCGGAATATACCCCAACGCCTGCGCCTTATGGGTCAGATAATAAGGATCGACGCCGATACAATGCCCTCCGACCAATCCCGGTTTAAACTTGAGAAAATTCCACTTCGTTCCCGCCGCTTCCAGTACCTCATTGGTGTCGATCCCGATCAGGTGGAAGATCTTGGACAATTCGTTGATGAAGGCGATGTTCAAGTCGCGCTGACTGTTTTCAATCACCTTAGCCGCTTCCGCAACCTTGATCGAACTTGCCCGGTGAGTGCCGTTTTCCAGAATCGAACGGTAGAGCGCGTCGACTTTTTCCGTAGCTTCCGGCGTCGAACCGGAAGTGATCTTGCGGATCTTGCGAAGCGAATGTTCCCGGTCGCCGGGGTTGATCCGTTCCGGGGAATAGCCGCAGAAGAAGTCGGTGTTGAACTTCAGTCCGCTGAATTTTTCCAGCACCGGGACGCATTCTTCTTCGGTGCAGCCCGGATATACCGTGCTTTCGTAGATGACGATGGCGCCCGGTTTCAACGCTTTGCCGACGGTTTCGCTCGCGCGGTAGAGCGGCGTCAGATCCGGTCGGTTGTACTGGTCCACAGGCGTCGGAACCGTCACGATGAAGATATCGCGCCCGGTCAGTTCGGTGGCATCGGTGGTGACGGTCAGACGGGTTGCTGCCGCCAGTTCTTCCGGGGAGGTTTCGAGGGTATCGTCGCGGCCTTCGCGAAGCATCGCTATCCGTTCCGGTTTGACGTCAAATCCGACCGTATCGTATTTCTTGCCGAACTCCACCGCCAGCGGCAAGCCGACGTAGCCGAGGCCGATGATCCCAAGTCTAATTTCATTATTTTTTATTTCTGACAACATGCTTTTGTCCCGGAATCAATATGATTTGTTTTTACCCGGAGTTTTTTGGGGGAACTGAAACGATTCCCGCGTATGGGGGACGAGATGCCCCTTTCTTTCACAGAATAGTTGCCGTAGTTAGTTTGATGTAACAATGCTGCTTGAAAGAAAATCTATTTCAAATGCAGTATTCGAAGAAACAAATTTTTGGGTATCTCAAAGCCAATTTTTCTTTTGATGGAATCGAAGCGAAAAAAGACCTGATCCATATCATTCTTGGGAAGTAAAAGAACATATCCCTGATTGTTTTCGCCCCTCAACTCGACAAAATCATGCCCGGGAATTCCTCCCACGGGGGGTAGGGGAATATTTCTCACAGTTTTAAATGGATAAAAACAGTTTAGCCGTTCTGCCAAAATCATAAATTTTATGTCGGCATCAACCATTTCCGCCTGTCGGGAAGTTCGATTTTCCTTGATGCATTCAATAAAGAAATTACCGGCAAGGTTCTGCTTATCAGCCTCGTCCAATGCCGCAAACAGAACTCCTGGAAAAAACGCTTTTGATTTTTCCACGCCCCATTGTTGCTCCCTGGTTCGGATTCGGGGATAATAGAATGGAATCTGCTGATTTTGTAATCTTCTGCCCACAGTGTCTTCGTAATTGGCAAGTACGGATAAAACATGCCAAACACGTCCGGAAAATTCAGGGCAAAGGATTTTTTTGCACTCTGCAACAGCCTGTGAAGTAGCTGAAATTGTCATAACAGGAGGGATCATTATTTCAGAAAATCATTTTTCAAAAGAATGTTTTTATAATCAAATTTTATAGATCTGATATCATAAATTCAATATGTCAAATCATCCGCAAGCCAATGCATCTGGAGATGGCGGTTGAAAAAGAAAAGATTAATAATGACGGTCAATTCATTTTCGCGTCGAACAACAATTGCGTCCTGACCCTTCAATGAACCTGATTTGATTCTAACCGTGTCTCCTGGGTGCAACTCCGGATTTACAACGAGTTTATGTTCGGCAGATTGCTTCTCACACCTTCGAACCGCTTGAAGATCTTTCAGTAAAGTTTCTTCTTCCAGGGGAGTAAGTTTTTTTAGATTCCATACCGTTTTATTGCGACGAATTACCGTTTCTTCTTCCAAGTTTGGACAGGCAAACACATACCCGGGAAACATTGGCAAAAGAGTTGTTCGCTTGCTCCGGTTATGGATTTCCACTTTTGTAATCAGTGGCAAATAAACAAGAATACCGTCTGCACTCAAATACCGATGCGCATATTTTTCATTTCGTGGTCTGGTTTGAACCAAGCACCAGCGCTTGTCGGGAAAGCTTTGAAAACAGGATTCGATATCTTCGCGTTCTTCCTGCGTTGACATCATGAACTCTATGATCCGGATACGCGATGCCCACATACGGGGCAAGCCGGTATGGTTTCTTTCTTTTTAATTATGGAGAACAGTTGTGAACGTCAGCGAAACTGCAACTCACGGTTCTCTGGTTTTTCAATACAACAAAACGCTGCAGAAGAGACAGAACCCTCTCCTGCAGCGCAAAATAAAGAAATATTATATTGATTCCGGTACTCCGGACAGAACACAGGCCAATTGCTGATTACCGGAAAAGAAATCAGAACATTAGAATGGAATGTTGTATACTGGCATATAACTTGCTTGCTTGCTTGCTTGCTTGCTTGCTTGCTTGCTTGC
>ULVT01006298.1_pt1 | contig 13963 bp, 10 predicted proteins | sample 1959701 | NCBI WGS metagenome assembly ULVT01 (sample SAMEA4835793, study PRJEB28245) | human gut metagenome | biome: gut microbiome; material: fecal sample | place: Denmark | collected 2008
TTTTATTACCGAAATTTCTTCACAGAAATTTCGGTTTTTTGTTTTTCCAAAAACTTTTTTACCAAAGAAAGGAGTTCTTATGATTCAGGACATTGCTCCGCATAAATATTATGTAGATTACCAGCCTTCTGTTCCGAACGATACGGATCTTGTTTTAATTTACGGTCATCACACAATTCTGTGCAATTTCGAAGATCCCGAGATCCGCTACCCTTCCATTGCGGAAATTACAGCTGTTTTTCCGGAGATTAAAGAAAAGGCAAAATTTCTGTTCCGCATTGATGAGACGGACTATTATGAACTGCGCAGTCCGCAGCTTCCGGAATTTGGCATCTGGAAATACGAAAATACACTAATTCTTCGCAGCGCCGTTCCGGGATGGCTCGGGTTTGCCGGTATCACCGGTTACCAGATCCACACCTGGTATACCGACCACACCTACTGCGGCCGCTGCGGAACGAAGATGCATGCGCCTGGAAATGAACGCGCGATGCAGTGCCCTTCCTGCGGCGCACTCTCCTATCCGGTCATCTGCCCGAGCGTCATCGTTGCCATCACCGACGGTGACCGTCTGCTGCTCACGAAGTACGCACCTTCCCACAGCAGCCACCGCCAGTACGCCCTCGTGGCCGGCTATACCGAGGTCGGTGAGACACTGGAACAGACGGTGCACCGTGAAGTCATGGAAGAAGTCGGATTAAAGGTCAAAAATCTGAGATACTATAAGAGTCAGCCGTGGTCCTTCAGCGGCTCGCTGCTCGCCGGATTTTACTGCGATGTGGACGGCGATCCGTCCATTACCCTCGACCGCAAGGAACTCTCCGTTGCCGAATGGTTTGACCGTGCTTCCCTCCCGGAGACCCCGAACCTCATCAGCCTGACCGGTGAGATGATCGAATGCTTCCGCCAGGGGAAAGAACCGAAACAGAACTAAGAAATCACTTTGTGACTTAGTCACAGAACTTCCCGTTCTGCTGTGATATTCTACAGTCACAACAAAAAAACAGTTACCGGGAATTACCCGTACAATAAAAAGGAGGACTTCTATTATGTCATTAATTCATGTTACATCCAAAAACTTCGAAAAAGCTCTGCAGGCAGCACCTGGCGTTGCCGTTGTTGATTTCTTTGCTACCTGGTGCGGACCGTGCAAAATGCTCGCCCCGGTCATCGAAGAAGCAGCTGAGGATATGCCGGAGATCCAGTTCTACAAAGTAGACGTTGACGAAGCACCGGAGCTGGCAAGATCCTTTAAAGTCATGAGCGTTCCGACCCTCGCTTTCTTCAAAAACGGTGAGCTCGTAAAGAAAAACGTCGGCGCCGTTTCCTATGAGGAGCTGGAAGAGCTGATTAACTCTGTAAAATAAACAGCGTAATATCGGAAATGCAGAAAAAACGTATCGGCACAAAAACCGATACGTTTTTTCTTGCATTTCTTTCTATTCTTTTCTATCAGGGAAGAAACGGCTGCTGCCGTAGTTTACAAAAGAACGTTCTTCTTCCGAAAGGAGTTTTATTTATGTCATCTTTTCTGGAATCCTGTTTTCAGGAGCATTATCCATTTTATTCAAAGCTTACCGCCGATGAACAGCAGACACTCGTGCTCTCTTCCGTCCTGACGACGTATCAGCGCGGCGATTTTCTCTACAGCTGTGACGATGACTGTCTCGGCGTTCTGCTTGTCCTCTCCGGCAAGCTCCGCATCTTTATCCAGTCCGGCGAGCAGCGGGAAATTACCCTGTTTACCACCGGTCCCGGCGAAGTCTGCACGCTGTCTGCCTCCTGTGCGATGCAGGAAATCAGCTTTGATATTCTGATTGAGGCCGAGGAGGAGACGAAAGTTCTCATCACTCCGGCCAGCACGTTCCGCAGACTGTTGAATCAGAATATTTACGTTGAAAACTACATTTACCGGGAAACAACGGAGCATTTTTCCGAAGTCATGTGGGCGATGGGCCAGCTTCTCTTTACGCGGCTTGACCAGCGCCTTGCCGGATATCTCGAGGATGAACGCATCCGCACCGGTTCCCCGGTGCTCTCCACCACGCACGAGCAGATCGCGCGGAACCTCGGCAGTGCCAGAGAGGTCGTTTCCCGCACCTTAAAGTCGTTCGAGAAAGACGGCATCGTCGCACTCTCCCGCGGCACGGTCACGATTCTCGATGTCAAAAAGCTCCGCGGCATCTGCCGGATGCGCCGAGAGTTCTTCTACGCGCGCAAACATTTTCCCACAGGCTCTGCCCTGCCGCTCGAGAAAATATTTTTCAAAAGCGTTCTAACGGCACTCCATCTTAATTTCAATCTCATTTCCTTCCACGGCCACCTTCGCATAACTTCCGACGATCAGCGGCATCGCCGGATGAAGGTGTCCGATGTCGAGATCCATCACGATCGGCACGTTGTATTTTCCAAGCAGATCCGTCACGGCGCGGTACTGGTCGAGTTCCCCGAATTTCTGTCCGAACTGCAGCGGGCGGCCAATCAGAAAGCCTTTCACATATTGGAACCAGCCGGCGTGCTCCATCTGCCAGATTGCGCGGCGGATCGCAAAGACGTTCAGATCGCACGCTTCCAGAAACCAGACAAAACCGTCCTCTTTATATTTTTCCACAAAATCAACCGTTCCATCGTACTTCGTTCCAAGAATATTGACGAGACAGTCGAGACAGCCGCCGATGAGCCGTCCCTCAAATGCACTGTCCGCATCCGGGAAGCGGCGCAGAACGCGCGGTTCTGTAATCTGGTACGGCAGATACGGATTTTCCTCGCTTCTGCCCTTCGCATCGTCTCTTTCCCATCCCTCATAGCCGCGGACGGTACGCACTTCTCCCGTCAGTACGCCAAACGCATCCACTACGGATTTATGCCACGGCTCCATGCCGAAATCACTCGCACACGGACCGTAAACAGCCGCCGTATCGCAGAGGGTCGGCAGAAGATACGTAAAATGCGTATTGTCAGAATAGCCGAGATACCATTTCGCCGGTGCCTTTCTGATCTTTTCAAAATCCACGTAATCGAGATCCTCGCACATCAGCTCTCCGCCTCCGCAGGATATCAGACAGTCATTCTTCTCACTGACATAATATTCCGTCAGTTCTTTTCCGCATTCTTCCGGCGCCGCACTGATGCCGATGCCGTGGTCCGCATAGCAGTTTGGCCCAAGATCCAGCTGATATCCCATCTCTTTCCATTTTTTCTGTGCATTTGCAAACGCGGACTTGTATGGCTCTGTTGTGCATCCAAACGATGGTGCCACAAAGCCGATCGTTCCGCCCTTTTTCAGATTTTCCGGAAACCTCATGTCGCATCCTCCTTTATCCTAATTCTTCTGCCTCCAGATTTTTATACTGCGTCAGCTCATCCCCGAAGATCAGCTCTCCGTCGTTCTGCGCAAAGTACAGCTCCTCTTCTTTTTCCAGTTTTGCCTTTCCGTTCGTCCCCTCGGTAATCTCCGCGCAGAGACGGTCCACCTCCGTTTTCGGAACGAGAACGCGGATTTTCACCTGATCGGTGTACTCGGATTCCAGAATCGGAATCCCCCGCTGGCCGAGCAGATACTGGATTTTACCGATGCCGTTGTAATCCGTCTCAATCAACAGCCGCACGCCGCAGATCTCGTCAATCAGAACACTGTTTGCCAGCCCCTCCTGCACCGCCTGCGAGTACGCGCGCACCAGGCCGCCCGTTCCCAGCAGCGTACCGCCGAAATACCGCGTCACCACAACAAGCACATTGCGGAGGCCTGCTCCCTGTACCACATCGAGCATCGGCCGCCCTGCCGTGCCGGAAGGCTCCCCGTCGTCGCTGCAGCGCACCGTCTCCTGATTTTCTCCAATAATATACACAAAACAGTTATGCCGCGCATCCCAGTATTTTTTCCGCAGAGCTTCCAGGCAGGAAAGTGCCTCCTCCTCAGATTCCACCAGACGCACCGTCGCAATAAAACGTGATTTCTTCTCCACGATTTCCCCGGTTCCACCCCGGTAAACCGTCCGAAACTGATCGATCATATGTCCTTACTCCTTCATCCAAATATGTACCTATCTTACCATATCATTTCTGAAAAATCAGCATTCTTTTCAGAAATACTTTTATTCCAGCCCTTTGTTTGGTATAATAAAAATAAGTATACCCTGCTTTTTGCAGGGCAGGAACACCATTGATTACTGAACTGAATCAGTTTTGCAGGAACATGACATAAGGAGGATTTTCTATATGCACTTTGGAAAAAGTCATCTGGAAGACAAACGTGAAGATCTGCGGTCCCATTACGGAAAGATTGAAAAGACGGCCGGCGTGACGGCGCTGCGCATCGCGTTCTGTCTTCTTCTTGTCGTTCTCGTCTGCGGTACCGGGCTTGTGATCGGCGCTGTCCGCGGCGTGATTGACAGTGCCCCTGATATCTCGGAGGCAAATATCATGCCGCTCGGCAACGCGTCGTTTATCTACGATGCTGACGGCAACCAGGTACAGAAGCTGACCGGGGCTCAGGGAAACCGTGTCTCGATTTCGATTGAGGAGATTCCGCTCGATATGCAGCACGCGATCGTCGCGGTTGAGGATGCCCGTTTTTATGAGCACAACGGCATTGATCCGAGCGGTATCATCCGTGCTTTCGTTGTCGGCGTCAGCCACGGCTTTCATTTTACCGAGGGCGCCAGCACGATCACACAGCAGCTCTTAAAAAACAATGTTTTCACTGACTGGATGGAAGAGACGCGGATGCAGAGCTTCAAGCGGAAGATCCAGGAACAGTACCTGGCGCTGAAGCTGGAAAAAACACTAACCGCAGAGGGTGAAAACGCCAAAGACGTTATTCTGGAAAATTATCTGAATACGATCAACTTAGGTTCCGGCTGCTACGGTGTCCAGACGGCAGCGCAGACGTATTTCGGAAAGGATGCAAAAGATCTGACGCTCTCTGAATGCGCCGTTCTTGCCGCAATTCCAAAGGCGCCGACGGCATATAATCCGAAAAACCACCCGGAGAAAAACCAGCAGCGCCGCGACAAGATCCTGAACAACATGAAAGAGCAGGGCTACATCACCGAAGAAGAATACACCATTGCCATGAACGACAATGTTTACGACCGCATCGCCATGCACACGCAGTCCCAGGCGGAGAGCGCGCCGTACTCCTACTTTATCGATGAAGTCATCACCAACCTGATCAACGATCTGATGGTACAGAAAGGCTACACCGAAGTGCAGGCAAAGAACGTTGTCTACAGCGGCGGCCTCAAAATCTATACCACACAGGATTCCTACATGCAGTCGATTCTCGATACGGAATTCCAGAATCCGGAGAACTTCCCGGCGAACACGCAGATCGGTCTCGACTGGGCGCTCACCGTAGAGCAGGCAGACGGCGAGGTACAGAACTACAGCAAAGAGATGCTGCAGCTCTACTTCCGCAACAGCGATCCGAATTTCGATCTGCTCTTTGACTCCCAGGAGGAGGCACAGAGCTATATCGACCAGTACAAAGCCGCTATCATGCAGGAGGGCGATACGATTGTTGCCGAGCGCAGCAGCTTCACCCCGCAGCCGCAGGCGTGCATGACCGTTATGGACCAGCGCACCGGTTACGTGAAAGCCATCGTCGGCGGACGCGGCGAAAAAACAGCAAGTCTTACCTTCAACCGCGCAACCGATAATTATTCCCAGCCGGGTTCCACGTTTAAGATTCTTTCCGCGTACGGACCGGCGCTCGACCTTGGAAAGATTACACTCGCTACGGTAATTAAGGATGAGCCGTTCAACTACAGCGACGGCACACCGCTGCAGAACTCGGATCTTACCTACCATGGTGATGTTACCGTCCGCCAGGCGATCATCAATTCCATCAATATCCCGGCCGTCAAAGTACTGACCGAGCTTACGCCGAAGGTCGGCTTTGATTATCTGAAGAAGCTTGGTTTTTCCAAACTCTCCGAGGAATACGATGTGATCCAGCCGCTGGCTCTCGGCGGTATCACCTACGGTGTCAGTGATCTCGAACTGACGGCAGCCTACGCGGCAATCGCAGACGGCGGCCAGTACCGCAAGCCGGTGTTCTACACAAAGGTTACCGACAGCAAGGGAAATGTTTTAATTGACAACACAGAAAACAAGGCAACGCAGGTCTTCAAGGCAAGCACTGCCTCCCTCCTCACCAATGCCATGGAGGATGTTCTGGAAAAAGGTACCGGTGTTGCCGCCCGCCTCGACAATATGCACGCAGCCGGAAAAACCGGTACGACGAACGAGGCCAAGGATCTCGTCTTTGCAGGCTTTACACCATATTATACCGCTGCCATCTGGGCAACGTATGATACACACGCGGAGTTTCCGGAGAGCGACCGTGAATTCCACAAACGTCTCTGGGCAAAGGTCATGAATGAAATCCACGAAGGCCTTGCCGATATGGATTTCGAAACTTCCGCAACAGTACAGGAGGCAACGATCTGTACGAAGACCGGCCTGCTCGCCCGCTCAAGCTGCCCGTCCATCACCGAATACTTTGCGGTATCCGATCTGCCGACCGAGCGTTGCAAGGGCCACTACACCGCGCCGACCTCAACACCGACGCCGACCAGAACCCCTTCTGCAGCATCAACTCCGCAGGCAACCCCGACACCGACGGAGGCACCGCAGGAAACTCCGGCTCCGCCCGAAACACCTGCCGATCCGCCTTCTAATACACCGGAGACTCCTGACACACCGGATACCCCTGATGCACCGTCAGAACCGGATACCCCGGCGGAGATATCGGAAGTACAGCCGCAGTCCGAAGAGAGCGGCTCTTCCGAATAACTTTTTTCAGTCAGTCTATGCACAAAAAACCGGCCCTCTGGCAGATGCCAGCAGGACCGGTTTTTTATACTTATCTTTCGTTTAAAATCCGAATCAATCAGTCGATCAGCATCTTTGCTGCGCCGTAGATACCAGCATCGTTTCCAAGGGAAGCGAGTACGATCGGGGTATCTTTGCATGCGATGAATGCTGCTTCACGGTAGTATTTAGCTACGCCGTCGATCAGGATCTGGCCTGCTTTGGATACACCGCCGCCGACTACGATAACTTCCGGGTCAACAACGCATGCGAATACTGCAAGTGCTCTTCCGAGGTACGCGGAGAACTCCTGAACGATTGCTTCTGCTGCTGCATCGCCTTCTTTTAATGCATCAAAGACAGCTTTTGCACTGATGGACTCTCCTCTTTCTCTTAAAGAAGACGGAGTATCATGGGATGCCAGATATTTCTTTGCCAGACGAACGATACCGGTTGCAGATGTCATCTGCTCGAGGCATCCGTGGTTTCCGCAGTTGCAGACCGCTTCTTCTTCCGGATCAACACATGCATGACCAACCTCGCCGCCTGCGCCGTGAGCACCTGCTACGATCTTGCCGTCCACGATGATTCCGCCGCCGACACCGGTTCCAAGGGTAACCATAACCAGGTTCTTGCTTCCCTTTCCGCCGCCTGCCCACATCTCACCGAGAGCTGCTGCGTTTGCGTCGTTTGCTGCTTTTACTGCCATTCCGCCGAGTTCGTCGGAAAGCTCTTTTACGATATTTTTATATCCCCAGTTCAGGTTGACTGCGATGGAAAGCTCACCTTTGTCATTAACCGGGCCAGGTACGTCGATGCCGACACCGGCAACATCATCTGCTGCGATGCCCTTCTCACCCATTTTTGCTTTTACGCTTTTTGCGATATCCGGCAGAATTTCGCTTCCGCCGTTTTCGGTGCGGGTCGGGATTTCCCATTTTTCCAACAGAGTTCCGTCTGTCTGGAACAGTCCGCATTTTACTGAAGTACCCCCAACATCGATTCCAAATACATAGTTTGCCATTTTCTTACTTCTCCTCTCTTTTTTTCACTAAGTTAGCCTGTACACGGCGGTACAGCTCCTGTGCGGCATTGTAGCCCATCTTCTTCTGTCTGTGGTTGACAGCAGCAGTTTCTACGATGATCGCCAGGTTACGGCCCGGACGGATCGGAAGGGAATGGCAGACAACCTTGTTTCCAAGGAACTCAATATACTCTTCTTCCAGGCCCAGACGGTCGTATTCTTTCTCTTTGTCCCACTCTTCAAGCTTGATAACAAGGTCGATAGACTGGGTATCCTTTACGCTCTCGACACCAAACAGCGTCTTGACGTCGATGATACCGATACCGCGCAGCTCGATAAAGTGACGCGTGATATCCGGTGCCGTTCCGACCAGCGTAATGTCGCTGACACGGCTGATTTCAACCACATCATCGCTGACGAGACGATGGCCTCGTTTGATCAGCTCCAGTGCAGCCTCGCTCTTTCCGATTCCGCTCTCGCCCATGATCAGAACGCCCTCGCCGAATACATCGACCAGCACGCCGTGGATGGAGATCATCGGGGCAAGCTGGACATTCAGCCAGCGGATGATTTCAGCCATGAAAACGGAAGTCGATTTGTCTACCGCAAAGGCCGGTACCTGATAACGATTGCACAGCTCCAGAATTTCCGGTCCCGGAATCATCTTCGTGGTGAAAATGACACATGGGATCTTGCGGCTTACAAACTCTTCAAACGCGCGGACGCGCTCGCCCTCTTCAAGATGCTGCAGATACGTGAACTCTACATAACCGATGATCTGCACACGCTCATTGGCAAAATGCTCATAGTAACCGGTCAGCTGCAGTGCAGGACGGTTGATATCCGGTGTGGCAATGACAAGATCTGTCATATCAACCTCTGGTGTCAGGTTGCGGAGATCCATTTCCTCCACCATTTTGGTCATTTCAATTTCTTTCATTTTCCTGTCCTCCGACTTCATTCGACGTCTTTTTAAATCCGTCTCTTCTATGATTTTAGCACAATAAAGCATCACGGGCAACCTAGAAATTTAACTATTTTGACGAATCCTCATTTTCCTCCTGTGCAGGTGCGTGAAAGAATGTGTAAACCTGCTCCGCCGCCTTTTTATTCATGCCCGGAAGTCCGGAAAGTTCTTCCACGGTTGCCGCCTTGATATCATCAATTCCCTGAAAATGACGCATCAGCTCTTTCCGTCTTGTCGGCCCGATGCCCGGGATGTCGTCGAGAATCGAGTGGACCTGGCCCTTGCTTCGCAGCAGGCGGTGGTATTCGATTGCAAAGCGGTGCGCCTCGTCCTGCACGCGTGTGATCAGTTTGAAGCCCTCGCTGTTCCGGTCGATCGGGATTTCCACGTTTCGGAAATACAGACCCCTCGTGCGGTGCTTGTCGTCCTTTACCATACCGCAGACCGGAATCGCAAGATCCATTTCTTCAAGCACCTCAAGCGCAATGTTGACCTGGCCGCGTCCGCCGTCCATCATGATCAGGTCCGGCAGCCGCTCGAAACCGCTGTCCTCCTGGATGCCGCGCAGAAACCGGCGGCTTAAGACCTCTTTCATACTGGCGTAATCGTTCGGTCCCTCGACGGATTTGATCTTGAATTTTCGGTAATCGGCGCGCTTTGGCTTTCCTTTCTCGTAGACGATCATCGAGCCGACCGACTGGAAACCGCTGATATTGGAGATATCGTACGCCTCGATACGGTCGATCGACGGCAGGTTCAGCCATCTGGCGATCTCTTTTACGGCACCGACCGTCCGACCCTCTTCCCGCTTGATCCGCTCGCGGTCCTGGTCGAGAACAATCTGTGCGTTCCGCTCTGCCAGTTCCACCATTTTTTCCTTGCTGCCCTTTTTCGGCACGCGGATGCGGACCTTCTGGCCCCGTTTGCTGCTTAAATACTCTTCCATCAGCTCCTGCTCGGCAATCTCCTCGGAAATCATGATTTCCCGCGGAATGAACGGCGTGCCGGAATAGAACTGTTTCATAAACGTGAGCAGCACCTCGCTTTTCTGCTCCTCCTCGCCGATCCGCAGATAATAATGCTCCCGCCCGATCAGCTTTCCGTTCCGGATAAAGAAGACCTGCGCCACCGCATCCTCTTTGTCCATCGCAAGCGCAATGACATCCTTGTCCTCGCCGTCACTGTTCGTAATCTTCTGCCGCTCGCCGATCCTGCGCACGCTGTCGATCAGATCACGGTACTCCGCCGCCTGCTCGAACCGCATCTCCTCAGCCGCCTCCGTCATTTTTCCAGTCAGCTCTTTGATAATGTCATTGTAATTTCCATTCAGAAAACTGATCGCCTTTTTGATCTGCTCGCCGTACTCTTCTTTGGAAATGTATCCCTGGCACGGCGCCTTACACTGGTGGATGTGATAGTAAAGACACGGGCGGTCCTTGCCGATCTCCTTTGGCAGGCTCTTATTGCAGGAACGGATATCGTACAGCTTCCGCAACAGTTCGATCGTATCTTTCACAGCTCCGGCGCTCGTGTACGGGCCGAAATATTTCGCCTTGTCCTTCTTCATCTGATGGGAAAACAGAATGCGTGGAAAATCCTCGTTCACGGTCACCTTAATGTACGGGTACGCCTTGTCATCTTTCAGCATCGTATTGTATTTCGGACGGTGCTCTTTGATAAGGTTGCACTCCAGCACGAGCGCCTCCAGTTCGGAATCCGTCACAATATACTCAAAGCGGGCGATATGCGTGACCATCCGCTCAATCTTCGGCCCTTTGTTGCGGCTCGTCTGGAAATACTGGCGGACACGGTTTTTCAGCGAAATCGCCTTTCCTACGTAGATAATTGTATCGTCCGCGTCGTGCATCAGATAGACGCCGGGTTTCCCCGGCAGTTTTTTCAGTTCTTCCTGGATATCAAACGCCATATGACCCTCCTCTTTTTGGGACTGTAATGTTGAAAATGCCCAGCGTGCAGAGATCGTTTTCTCTGCTCCCGCCGGGCCTTTTCGCTTTCTTTTTATACTTCTGGATTTACGGTAAAATCCGCCTCCGGAAGTGCTGTATTTTCTGTTTCTGTATTTTCTGGATTTTCAACCGCTTCTTCCACGTTTCCATTCCGTTTTGCAATCACCTGATGAAAAATCTCCATAAATTCTTTTCCGGTGATCGTCTCTTTCTGGATCAGGTAAGCTGCGATTTCATCCATCGCATCGCGGTTAGCTGCCAGAAGTTCTTTTGCCTGCTCATACGACTCTTTCAGGATCTTCATGACCTCGTGGTCGATTTCGGTTGCTGTGGCATCGCCGCAGTTTAAGACCATTCTTCCGTCGAGGTACTGATTCTGCTGGGTCGCAAGACCGATCAGACCGAATTTCTCCGACATACCATACTGCGTGATCATCGCGCGGACAATCTTCGTCGCTTTCTCGATATCATTCGAAGCTCCCGTTGTCACGTTGCCGAATACGATCTCCTCTGCCGCTCTTCCACCGAGGCACTCGACGATCATCGCCTCGAGTTCGCTCTTCGTGTTGAGGTATTTCTCCTCCTCCGGCACCTGCATGACGTAGCCGAGCGCACCCATCGTACGCGGCACAATCGTGATTTTCTGTACCGGCTCGGAATCCTTCTGCAGTGCAGTAACAAGTGCGTGGCCTACCTCGTGGTAGGAAACGATCTTTCGCTCTTCCTGGCTTAAGATGCGGTCCTTCTTCTCTTTTCCGACGAGGACAACCTCGACTGCCTCGAGAAGATCCTTCTGGGAAACGGCTTTTCTTCCGTTCTTGACCGCAAGAATCGCTGCCTCGTTGATCATATTTGCAAGATCAGAACCAACGGCTCCCGATGTCGCAAGTGCGATGCCGTCGAGATCAACCGTCTCATCGAGCGATACGTTCTTGGCGTGTACTTTCAGGATTTCCACACGGCCTTTCAGGTCCGGTCTTTCTACGATAATCCGGCGGTCAAAACGGCCTGGACGCAGCAGCGCCGGATCAAGAACCTCCGGGCGGTTTGTGGCCGCAAGGATCAGAATACCCTTGGAGCTGTCGAATCCGTCCATCTCGGCGAGGAGCTGGTTTAACGTCTGCTCCCGCTCGTCGTTGCTGTTGTAGCTGTTGTCACGGCTCTTTCCGATCGCATCGATCTCATCGATAAAGATGATGCACGGTGCGTTTTTCTTTGCTTCCTCAAACAGGTCACGCACACGCGATGCACCGACACCGACGAACATCTCGACAAATTCCGAAGCGGACATCGAGAAAAACGGTACGTGCGCCTCACCGGCTACGGCTTTGGCAAGCAGTGTTTTTCCGGTTCCAGGAGGGCCTACAAGAAGCGCTCCTTTCGGAAGTTTTGCACCGATTGTCGTGTATTTTCCAGGGTTATGCAGGAAATCCACAACCTCCTGGAGCGATTCTTTTGCCTCGTCCTGTCCCGCAACATCGCGGAATGTCACGCCGGTTTCTTTCTGTACGTAGGCCTTTGCTCTGCTCTTTCCTACGCCCATGACTCCGCCGCCTTTGTTCATGCTGCGCATCACCCATACCATGACAGCGACAAGCATCACAACCGGCAGAATGACGGTCAGCAATGTGTAAATGATCGTTCCGGTAGAATCCGGCGGATCTTTGTGGTACGTAATGCCTTTCTCCTGTAACAGATCGACCAGCTCCTGCTCATCTCCCATCATCGTTACCTGATAGGTGATTCCCTCCGATTTCTGGTCTTTCGGCGTTACGGTCAGTGTTCCCGATTTCAAGACAACTTCCTGCACTTCATCGTTGTTTACCATGTCCAGGAATTTGCTATAGTCAAGATCCTCGGAAGTAATTCCCCCAAGGGCATTGTTCAGAAGTCCCATCACCATCAGGCTGACGAGGAGGCAGATCAGGATAATGAGTATCGTCTGTCTGTTTTTCGGTCCTCCCCCGGAGCCGTTTTCTGGTTCCCGGTTCTGATTTTTTCTATCGTCCATGCTTTTCCTCCTTGTATGTCAAACCGCCCCTCTTTTTTTACGGACACTTTAACTCTTACATTATATCGGATTCCCTCTTAATTAGCAAGCCGGACTTTGTGAAAAAAGACTGAATTTATCTATACAAAAACGGCCCGTCGACACTCTTTCAAGTATCGGCGGACCGCCAGATAACACTCACATTACATTAGTCGTTATATCCGTTCGGATTCTTCTGCTGCCAGTTCCAGGAATCGGCACACATCTCCTCGATGCCGTACTCAGCCTCCCAGCCAAGCTCCTCTTTTGCTTTGTCGCATTTGGAGTAGCAGGTTGCGATATCACCGTCACGGCGCGGTTTGATTTCGTATTTCAGCGGATGGCCGCATGCTTTCTCGAATGCGTGGATCACATCGAGTACGCTGTAGCCTTTGCCGGTTCCGAGGTTGTAAATGGAAACGCCCTCGTTGTCAGCCAGTTTCTGGATAGCTTTTACATGGCCGCGTGCCAGGTCAACAACATGGATGTAATCGCGGACACCAGTTCCGTCCGGAGTATCGTAGTCATCACCGAAAACGCCGATGCACTCGAGTTTTCCGATGGCAACCTGTGCGACATACGGAAGCAGGTTGTTCGGGATGCCCTTCGGGTCCTCTCCGATAAGGCCGCTCTTATGCGCTCCGATCGGGTTGAAGTAACGAAGCAGGATAACATTCCATTCCGGATCTGCGGTGTGGATGTCGGTCAGAACCTGCTCGAGCATGCTTTTTGTCCAGCCGTATGGGTTGGTCGGGGTTCCCTTCGGGCACTCCTCGGTGATCGGAATCTGTGCCGGATTGCCGTATACGGTTGCAGAAGAACTGAAGATGATGTTCTTTACGCCGTGGTTTCTCATCTCATCGCAGAGAATCAGGGTTCCGGTCATGTTGTTGTGATAATATTCAATCGGTTTATGTACGGACTCGCCGACTGCTTTTAAGCCTGCGAAATGGATGACAGCGTCAATTTTCTCGTTGTCGAAAATTTTCTTTACGCCTTCGCGGTCCAGCATATCGGTTTTGTAGAAGGTTACTTTCTTTCCGGTAATCTGTTCTACACGCTCGATGGCTTTCTCGCTTGCATTGTAAAGGTTGTCCATGACAACAACGTCATAGCCTGCGTTCAGCAGTTCCACACAGGTGTGGCTTCCAATATAGCCT
>ULVT01019027.1_pt1 | contig 13947 bp, 12 predicted proteins | sample 1959701 | NCBI WGS metagenome assembly ULVT01 (sample SAMEA4835793, study PRJEB28245) | human gut metagenome | biome: gut microbiome; material: fecal sample | place: Denmark | collected 2008
TACTCCCGGCGGGAATCGAACCCACAATTAACCCTTAGGAGGGGTTTGTTATCTCCATTTAACTACGGAAGCATATTCAATTTTTCAGATACTTCTCAACTGTCTAAAATCGAGAAATATCCTTGCGGGTGTAAAAAAGATGTAATTTCGTCGGCGGTCAATCGGTTTGTCTATAAAAAACCGCCCGAAACAGCCTTTTTACAGCCGTTTTGTTCCGAATTGTTTGGATAGAGCAACCCCTTAGGAGGGGTTTGTTATATCCATTTAACTACGGAAGCACAAATAAAAGTCGCATTGAATAAACGACCTTCTTCAACTATATTAAAAAGTATCAATATCAACTTTATATTTTTAACACATCACCGGCAATCTGTCAATTCTTTTAAGTCTAAAATGTCAATCCAAATTTTTTTATCCTTTAAATTGTACCATACTCAAACACGATACAGACGGTTCCTTGACAGTTGCAGAGGGGTCAGAGACAATGACCGACGCCGAAAGGAGAACATACGCAAACGCTATTCGGAAGTTGGACAGGGTAGCGCGTTGCAGGTCAGCGACGAGATTAACGCGCATTTTGCAGAGCAGACGCTCTCAAACAAGAATATCCAAATAAAAAGGAACCCTTGCCACGCCGTTGGATAGTAAAACTCCCCAACAAACGCCCAATGCGGATCGTGGTACAGATTCCACTAATAATATACACCAAAACGAGGAAAATTTCAACCCTGAATCGCAAAAAGGCAGAAAATTCGCTCTTCCGAGCGATTATACACCTACCGCTGCCGATTGTTTGACTACCCTTTAAAATTGCACCATACTCAAACATTGTCTAAGTCGATTATTCATAATTAAAAAGTTTGACTACCCTTTAAAATTGCACCATACTCAAACAACGATTACTTCTGCAAGCGTCTTTTCAAGAGTTTGACTACCCTTTAAAATTGCACCATACTCAAACCCTGCTCACTGTCGTAAAGATAAATTTTCGGTTTGACTACCCTTTAAAATTGCACCATACTCAAACTTCTATTCTGTTCTATTGGGCGGGGAACGGGTTTGACTACCCTTTAAAATTGCACCATACTCAAACAAGACGACACGCTTATAGGCGAACGCACCGGTTTGACTACCCTTTAAAATTGCACCATACTCAAACGTTCATAACTCCGAATACTTCTTCCAATTCGTTTGACTACCCTTTAAAATTGCACCATACTCAAACCATACAACTCCTGTAAAATAGCCGCCTGTTGTTTGACTACCCTTTAAAATTGCACCATACTCAAACTTACAGCTCATTTTATAATCCTCCTAAAAAGTTTGACTACCCTTTAAAATTGCACCATACTCAAACGTAGGCTGCATTCGTCAAATTCACTCTTATGTTTGACTACCCTTTAAAATTGCACCATACTCAAACTGGACATACAATAACAAAAACGCTCGGAAAGTTTGACTACCCTTTAAAATTGCACCATACTCAAACCCGGTCAGCGTGACTATAATCGTCAGCTTGGTTTGACTACCCTTTAAAATTGCACCATACTCAAACACATCAGGCGTGTACCCGTCGACAAGATAGAGTTTGACTACCCTTTAAAATTGCACCATACTCAAACAGAATACTTTTAATGCCGAGCAAGCTCAAAGTTTGACTACCCTTTAAAATTGCACCATACTCAAACATGGCTGCAAAAAATGCGTCATATTCTGAAGTTTGACTACCCTTTAAAATTGCACCATACTCAAACTTCTGTCTCCATTTTCCGACATGAATGCTTGTTTGACTACCCTTTAAAATTGCACCATACTCAAACCCAAGCCGTACCCGTTACACGCGCCTATATGTTTGACTACCCTTTAAAATTGCACCATACTCAAACTGCATTTCTTGACGACCCTGACGCTTCTGTGTTTGACTACCCTTTAAAATTGCACCATACTCAAACTTTGCCGTTCCATATTCTGTAATTGTGAAAGTTTGACTACCCTTTAAAATTGCACCATACTCAAACTCGCCACCCAAATCTTAAATTCAGGCTCGTGTTTGACTACCCTTTAAAATTGCACCATACTCAAACTGACCGAAAACGAAATAAAGCGCATTCAGAGTTTGACTACCCTTTAAAATTGCACCATACTCAAACCTTGACCGTAAATACAGTATCTTTTGTCGTGTTTGACTACCCTTTAAAATTGCACCATACTCAAACTCACTACCAACAAAGATAGCAGCGTCAATTGTTTGACTACCCTTTAAAATTGCACCATACTCAAACACGGGTATTTTCAGCGAGATCAAGGGCGTTGTTTGACTACCCTTTAAAATTGCACCATACTCAAACCAAACGACAGCACTCGGTGACGGTCAACTTGTTTGACTACCCTTTAAAATTGCACCATACTCAAACCACTTGCCGCACTGAACGTATATTTAGTCAGTTTGACTACCCTTTAAAATTGCACCATACTCAAACGCAGGTTCTACAACAGCACTATTGCAAAAGGTTTGACTACCCTTTAAAATTGCACCATACTCAAACAAATAAATCTTTCCATCATGCTTTACTGCGGTTTGACTACCCTTTAAAATTGCACCATACTCAAACCGGTAATGGACGGCGCGAACAAGGCGATGAGTTTGACTACCCTTTAAAATTGCACCATACTCAAACAAGCGAAAACAGCATTAATGTTGAAAAGTTGTTTGACTACCCTTTAAAATTGCACCATACTCAAACGATAATGTTAAAATTTGAGTGCGCGCCCGAGTTTGACTACCCTTTAAAATTGCACCATACTCAAACTCAAATTCTCGTCTCGAAACCAATCGTCGTGTTTGACTACCCTTTAAAATTGCACCATACTCAAACCTCAAATCAGAGTATTTTTACGCACCACACGCATCAATTCAAAGGACAGAATGCAATTATTTTTATATTATAGCATAAAATCTTATTCAGACAATGATTTCGCACAAATCTTTGTCAATCAAAGTGACAAATTCTTCGTCTGTTTTATTTTTCAAAGTATTTTCCAAAAGAAAGAGACAAACATCCTCCAGCTGCGCCTCATAGTAAAGACTTTTCAAATCCTTTTCGTTTAAAAAGTTTTTTAGATTGAAGAACGCAAAACATTTTATCCCCAAAATCCGCGCATTAAAATGAATAAAAGAAACTATAGACTCCAACAAACAGTCCTTTTCATCCTTCCAGCGCACTCCGTATGCTTTTAAAAGCTGAGTCAAACTGCTTTCCGTATCAAAATCTATCGGAAAATCCGTTTCTCCGTTCAGTTTTTCAAAAAAAGCATAAATCTTCTCAACAAGTTCCGAATACTCGACGGCAAAGTTGTTTTCGGCAATTTGCACCAAACAATTTAACAATCCGTCCCGCGCGCGTTTGTCTCCCAAATCAAAATTGAAAAAATCATACAGCAATTTTACGTCCTTGACTAAGGATAGTTTGGTATCGCCGTCAAAAAGAACAAAGTTCCCCGAATTGCCTTTGGATTGCAATGCAAATTCTTTGCAAAAATCGAAAAACTTGTTTTCGTTTTCCACTACAAGGACATTTACTACGGCAGGCGTCAGCTCCAACGGCTTTTCCAAGTCAAAATGAGACAGAATCACAGAACCACCAACCTTTCGGCGGTGTCTACAACCGTCGATTGTTTTTTTCCGAGAACAAATTCCATATTTTCAAATTGTCTTTCGGTAACGGTAAGCATCTGAATCAGCCCTTTGCCCGTTTTGAGTTTTCTTACTGTTTCTTTTATCACGTTTGCGGCGGTGTTGTTCAGTATTATTTTGGAATAAACGGATTCCTGCATCATGAAAAAACCGTTTTTCAAAAGTGCGGCGCGAAACCTTCTGTAATCGCGTCGTTCCTCCGCCGTTTCCGTAGGCAAATCAAAAAAAAACCACTACCCGCATAAACCTAAAACTCATATTCCTTTATTTTTGACGTATCCCCGTCTTCCAACGCGTTGAAAACGCTCTTGGCGTATATACCGATTGCATCGTTCACAACAAAATATTTGTCGTCTATCTTTATTTCTCTGTTGAGAATATCGCAAAGGTATCGTTTGAAATCCGGCGTAAGTTGGCAATTATCCTTTCCGAACACCGCTTTGTCCACAATCACCCTGAAAGGCTCCACCAAATCGCAGCTTAGATTGAATTGATTGAACTCGCTTTTGTGCGCCAATCCGAGCTGCGTATTGAAACCCAATCCCGCGATTTCCCTGTTGAACGCAGACAGCAAAATGGTATATCCATAGTTCAACGCCCCGTTCAGAAAGGTTTTGTCTCCTCTTTTAAAACTCAGACCGAACAATGCGTCGAAGTATACCTTTGCCGCGTGTCCTTCACGGTTTGTTCTGTCATTCAATTCGGTACCGTCGACATAACTTTTCAAAAGTTCGCTCTGAGGGCAGCAAAGTTCGGAAAGAAATTCCATCTGCTTTTTTATTTTCATACGTACAATCGCCGTCCACACCGCGCTTTTGTGTTCTTCTTTCCAATTGAGCTGCCGCCGCAAAACTCCGCTGCAATCGTGTCTTCCGTAAAGCGGCAACAGCTGTGAAACCGGATTGTGATTTTCGTCGCAAAACACAATGTTGACTTTGTTTTTGATTAACTCGCTCAACAAAGCTGCCGTCAAAGAAACCGCGGTAGACTCCACCACAAGCGAGGATATCTCGTTAAGAAACAACTTTTTGACTTCTTCGCCGCGACAGACGAGATATCCCAGCTTGTATTCCAGCTTGCAACGTCCCCTTACCACTACAACCCGCCAGCTCATAGGAACCGCTTGAAGTCCACGACTTTGCAAAAATAGCCGGTAGGCGAACAGGATATCATTTTAACGTCGGAGTCTTGTATTAATTTACTGATACGATTCTTCCCGGCATTTTCAGCGCCGCCGATAAGCTTAATATTGCTCGTCATACTGTTGCACCGCATAAATTTCAATATTTCCATCAACACAAACAATTGGTCTTTCAATTCCAAAGCCTCGAATTTGTCTCTGCCTTTTTCAAGATTTTTTATCTGTCCCTGTACAGGCAGTCCCGCATATATTTTTCCGCCCAACTTTTCAGTAAACAAATCGTACAAAGCAAGATTTTGCTCTTTGCTGAATTCTTCTTCTCTGACGGGTAAATCTTTATTATTGTATTTTTTAACGTCCCGAAAATGATTTGAGATTTTTTTGAGCTCCTTTGCGCTCCCGTTGTCCAGCCAAAGCTGATTGGCATTGCAAAGTACCAATCTGTCGTTTGTTCTTCCGCGAATCCAGGCGTAAGAGCCGTTAATTTTGAATAATGTGTTCAATTTTATTTTTTCTATGAGTATTTCAGGCTCTTTGAGTCCCAACTCTTTTTCGCAATACTTCAACTTATCTTCCGCAGTGCGGAAATTTTTATCCGCAAGCACAGTCACGCATTCCAGAGAAAGCAAAGTCTTGTCCTTTTTCTTTTTGTCCCTGCTCTTTACCAGCATAAAATAGGCTGTTGTCTCTTTGTCGTATCCGCCGTATTTCGACGTGTCATTAAGCGGCGCCTTCCCCTTTACGGGCGCAAGCTTGTCGTTTTTTCCTGCGGGATAAATGGTAGCGTCGTAAAACTGCCCTTTTTCCGTTTTGGAAAATCTTACTACACGGCAAGTGTTTTTCTCGGCAACAGAACGTATCCTGTTTTCGTCTCCCTTTTTCCATGCATTTGTAATATCAAAATCATAAAGGCGTTTTAAATCATAATTGCCTGTACCGTTACTCCGTTGAAAAACTGCGGGATTATGGTTGAATTTGGTATTGAACACATTGCCCACCACGATATTGAAATAAGCGTCCTTTGCGTGGTGCAAATCGTTCAGTTCTCTTATCTTCACGAATTCCAGCCTTTTTTTGAATTCGTTTACATTGCCGGCTTTGGAATAAACTATTTCCGATTCGGGCAGCATCCTTTTCAAAAGCTGAATTGCGGCTTTGGCGCTTTGACTTGTGGCGATAAGCTGAGCGTTGATAAAATCGCCGCATTCTTTTTCCGTCAAAGGCGTGCTTCGCGTAAGTCTGTAAAATTTCTCATCGCTTATGAGTTTCTTGTCTCTGAGTTGACGCCATAACCCCTCCATCCTGTTCCTGATTTCGGCAGACAAAGGATAGGAGTCCTTTTTCACGCTTTGATTGATTTTCCTTCTGACGAGGACGCGATTGTCCAAGCTGTCGTCTTTGATTTTGGAGCGCGGATAAATATGGTCTATATCATATTTTTCTGTCTTGAACACATCGTCGAATTCTATTTTTTCACCCGTATAAGCGTCTTTGCCCATTTGCGTGAAATAGAAAAACAATTTGTCGCTGTTGAACTTTGAATCCTCTGTTTCCTCAATTTTTTTAATCAACTCTTTTTCATTGCGCAGATTTTCTCTATATTTATCCAGCAACTGCTGTTTTCGAGATACCGTGCGTTGCCCCTTGCGCGCTCCGTCGGGCTTTTCGCGCGTTGTTTCTACAAATATCTTTTTGGGAGAATACCCCTGCACTTTCTTGATTTCACTGACGATTTTCAACGCGCTCCAAATCGACCGCTTGACTGCGGGCGAACAATACAGCTCCTCCACCGCGCGGTAAGTCACCTTTTTATCCTCAACGCTTTCGGAATTGGCAAGGTCTATCGCTCTTTTGTAATTGTGTCTATTTGAAAGCAGCTCCATAAAGTTTTCCGTATCCGTCCGCATTTTTTCGATAATAGATACGTTTCCCACCTCGCCTTCGGAGTCGGTTTCAAATATTCCGTCAAGCAGTTTTTTGGAAAGTCTGCCCCATTTCGTATAATTGAGCGCCTTCAAACCTTTGATTTCTTCATCGCTCAAAACGGTTCCGTAGTTGCTTTTGATTAGCTTTTCCAATCTCTTTTTATCGGATATTACGGTTATCCATAAAATGATTTCCTCGCACATATCCCTGTAAAGGTCGGCTTTGTCTCCGATAATCCTTTTGAAATCTATGTAAGAAGACAAAGAGTTTTTGAAATCTCCGTCCGTACCGGAAAAAACGTCCTGAGCCTTGCTTCCCTCGGGCAGCAAACCATTTTTTACTAGCTGTTCGCAGCACTTTTTGAGCGTAAGTTTTTTGTTTGTTTTCGCATAATCCAATAGAATATTTTTTACGCGCAAATCCTTTGTTCCGTTGACTTTCAGATTGTTCAATTCATTCAGAAACGCATATTCGCTGTACAAAAAAGACGACGCGGGCAGCACCTTTTCGCCCGTAAGGTACGTGCAGAAATTTGTCATGCGCTCGATGAATTTCTGTTCGGAGGCGTCCTTGTCCACGACGTCGTCAAAGTTCCAAGGCGTAATTTTTTGCGTACTTAACCCCTCCTTTTTTATCATCCAGCTGAAGCCGGTTTCTTTGTCGGTGAACGGTCCCACATAATAAGGCACGCGGAATTTCATGAGCGAAATTATTTTTTCGCTCACCGTCATCTCGCAGTTTTCGTCCTTTTGTTTTAAAAAAGGAAAATAATTTTCGGCGTTGGCAAGTATCGCCTTCAACTCCGCCAGATGCACCTGATAAGGTATGTCGCAGTTTTCCGCAGAAATCTGTTTGGGCAAAAATACTCCCTCGTCTATCTTTGCCAGTATACTTTCGTCTTTAATGCCGATCTCTTTTTTAAGAAAAGCGTAAAACTCTTCTTTTTTGCATTTTGCAAACCCTTTTCCCTTGTCCATGCCTATGTAAGCGGCATAATTGTTGACTTTTTTGTCGTCTTTTTCATTCTCGTCCGCGCCCGACGTATTTTTATTGACCTTTTTTGCCTGACGGCGAAAAACAAGCGCGTACTTTTCCGGACAATTTTCACGGACATATTTTTTTAGCTCGGACAAATCTCTGCGGTGGGTTTCGTAAGCTTCCGTTTTTGCTTCGGAAATAAACTCCTTTCCGTGCAGGATATTGTGCAGGCTTGCAACTGACTGTACTTTTTTAAGAGTCTCTAAAAAATCCGCTTCGTCGTCGTCGAGCGCCATTCTCGCCTTTGCAAGCTTTTCTTCAAAAGAACTGTCTGTAAACGACATTTTATTCTCACCCTGAAAATCTCTGTCTTCTCCAAACATCTTTGACAGCGAAAATTCAAGCCCGACAACGGCGTTTAAGGCTTCGCCAAGCAACTTGTTTTTTGAATTTCCCGCCAATTCGAGTATTTTTTCTTTTCTTTCTCTTTTTGCCAAATTCTCATTGCAAAGCGTCTCGAATATTTCGGGTATTTTTTCTCTATCAAATCCCGCTCCGTCGTTCTCGCTCAGAAAACGGTTTATTTTTTCAAATTCGCCGCTGACGTCCGACGCGTCGTTGACATTAAAATCCTGTTCCCCGAATAAAAAATGACCTCTGTTTTTCAAAATGTGATGCACGGCAAGATAAAGCAGGCGTACGTCTTTTATTTCCTGCGTTCTCAAAGCGTTTCTCAAATGAAAAATCGTAGGATAATTTTTATAGTACTCCTTGTCTCCGAAGTCCTTGTCATTGAACAAAAGAAATTTTCCCCGCGCAATTTCAGGCTTGTCCTCATCAAAATATTTGCTGTTTTCAAGTCTGTAAAAAAATCCGAAATCCTTTGCGCTTATTTCGCTGTCAAACAATTCCTGCAAAAGGTTAAGACGGTGCCTTACTCTTGCAAGGCGTCTGCGATTCGTTCTAAAAGCGCGGCGACCTTGCGCGGTTTGCGCTTCGTCGAATAAATAAACGCCCCAATAATCCTGTCCGCGTTTTTTAATGAGATTGTAATCGACGTCGGTAACCGCCCAACCTACAGATTCCGTTCCCATATCCAAACCTATGTAATAATCTTGTTTCATATTGCTTGACACTCCTTGTCTTTCGGTATATAATAATATCAATCAAAGGCTTGACTACCCTTTGAAGTTGCACCATTAGTTCAAATAAAGTTTTTCCAAGACGCCGTTTTTACGGTTACGCACGAGGTGCGTTCGACTCTTTCTTTATGAAAGAGTTTTTTATTTGCGCAAAATATTCTTTAAATTTAATTAGAACTATTATCCCATTTTAAAGCTTAAAAGTCAAGTTTTCAGCCACAATACTTTCCCCAAAACAACAAATGTCTGTCGGACATTATTCGACAGACATTTATGTTTTTCCGCATTTTTTACATATTGAAGTCAATTTCAAACAGCAATTTAAATAATTCTAAATAACTTTTTTTGATTTGAATCGCGAACGCTTTTTACGCCGCAATGAACGATGCTTGCCGCCGCAAGCTCGATGCGGTTGTCACTCCACGTTGTCAAACTCCACTCCGCCGATGACGACGGTGTCGCCGTCCTTCATTCCCGCCTTTTTGAGTGCGGCGAAAACCCCTTTGTTCTTCAAAGTTTTCTGCATATAGCGCAAACTGTCGTAGTCGTCGAGCAGCACCTTGCGGGCGAGACTGTCAACAAGAGCTCCGACAACCTCGAAGCTTCCGTCGTCGTTGACAACAATCTCGAAGCTGTCCCCGTCGTTTCTTTCATATACAAAAGGCTCGAATTCCAACGGGGCGACGGGAGGAATTTCTTTCAGGGCGCGCGAAACGTATTCGAGAAGCGACCTGACGCCCTCCCGACTCATTGCCGAAACGGGAAAAACCTCGCAAACGTCCTTGAATCTCCGTTTGAAAGACTGCAAATTTTCTTCCGCGCAGGGCAAATCCATTTTGTTTGCCGCAACAACCTGTTTAAGCTTGGTCAAATCCTTGCTGTAAATTTCAAGCTCCTTGTTTATACGCAAAAAATCCTCCTCGGGATTTCTGCCCTCGCTTCCGCTCATATCGACGACGTGCACAAGCATTCGGGTGCGTTCTATGTGTCTCAAAAACTCGAAGCCCAGTCCCGCTCCGCTGCCCGCGCCCTCAATCAGTCCGGGTATGTCGGCAACCACAAAGCTGTCCTCAAACACGTTGACCACGCCGAGATTGGGGTTTAACGTCGTGAAATGATAATTGGCAATTTTCGGACGTGCCGCCGAAATCACCGACAGCAAGGTGCTTTTTCCCACATTCGGGAAGCCCACCAGCCCCACGTCGGCAATGGTTTTAAGCTCCAGCTCGATTTCCTTTTCCTCCGTTTTGACCCCGTGTTGGCTAAATGACGGCGCCTGACGGCGGCTTGTCGCAAATTTTCTGTTTCCCCTGCCGCCTTCGCCCCCGCGCATAACGACGAAAGTCTGTCCGTCCTCGAACATATCCGCCATGATTCTGCCCGTTTCCCTGTCGCGCACAACCGTGCCCACGGGCACGAAAATTTTAAGGTCCTGCCCCTGCTTGCCATAGCAGTTCTGCCCCGCGCCGTTTTCGCCGTTCTGCGCGCGGTAATGTTTTTTGTAATAAAATTCGCTCAGCGTGTTTACGCTTGAACTCGCCACAAAAACCACGTCGCCGCCCTTGCCGCCGTCGCCGCCGTCGGGACCGCCGTTTGGCACGTATTTTTCGGTGTGAAAAGACACGGCGCCGTTGCCGCCGTCGCCGGATTTTATGAATATCCTTACCTTATCCGCAAACAATTCAATTTTTCTCCTTGGATTTTTCTAAACCGCCCGATTGAAAATATTCGCACAGAGCTTTCAGCCTGCAACGGGCGCAGTCGGGACGCTGCGACTTGCATACATATCTTCCGTGCAAAAGCAAGTAATGGTGACTGTCCGACCACAGCTCTTTGTCTATTGCTTGGCAAAGCTGTTTTTCGGTGTCGAGCACGTTTTTGGCATGAGCCAGCCCGAGCCTGTTGGCAACTCTGAAAACGTGCGTGTCCACCGCTATGGCTTGTCCGCCGAAGCCTACGGCATAAACTACGTTGGCGGTCTTGCGCCCGACGCCCGAAAGAGTCCTCAATTGTTCGAGATTGTCGGGCACCTGTCCGCCGAATCTTTCAATCAAATCCCGCGACATTTCCTTGATAAATCTTGCTTTGTTTTTGTAAAATCCGCAGGAATATATAAGTTTTTCAAGCTTTTCGTCGGGCAAATCTGCCATTTTTTGAGGCGTATCCGCTTCGGCGAACAACAAAGGCGTCACCTGATTGACTCTTTTGTCGGTGCATTGTGCAGACAAAATCACAGCCACCAGCAGCTGATACTGATTTTTGAATACGAGTTCGCTTTTGGGCGAAGGAAATTCTTCCGCAAGTATATCGAGAATTTCTTTGGTTTTCTGTTCCATACGACAATTATATATCAAAGCGTCGTATTTAACAAGCGTTTTTGACTTTCACTGCCCGACTCAGACGGCGCGCGCCGCTTTCGAAGCATTCAGGCGCGCACGACCACCGTTCTTCCGTTTATTTCCGTCACCGCGAAAAAACCCGAAAAGCTTGAGTAGCTTTTAGCCGTTGCCGCAACGATATTTTTATCCTGCGGCAAAAATTTTATACTCAGACCGCAGCCCACGTTTGCCGCCTGAGGCGTGCTTGTTATGGCGCAGTTTACTCCTCTTTCGATTAGTCTGTTATATGCGCTCGTCGTTGCGCTGCGCGACCTGAAGGTTGCTATCAAGTATGTCATAAAAACCTCTCCTTTTTCATTATGTAAGGATTAAATTCAAATCGCGCTTAATATAATTTCTTATAGCGGTCGGGCGGAAAAAACATCCGTATAATAATATACTTTTCCGCCGCCGAAAATGTGAAAGGAGCTTTTTGGCATGATTTATTTCGACAACGCCGCAACAACCTTCTACAAGCCGCCGCAGGTCATAGACTGCGTTTTAAAAAGCCTGAACAATCCCGCAAACGCAAACAGAGGAAGCCACAGTCTTTCGGTCGCGGCAACCGCGCAGATAACCGAAGTGCGCAACAAGGTCGCGCGCATGGTCAACCTTTCGGACCCGCTGAACGTCGCGTTCAGCCAGAACTGCACTTCAGCCTTGAATCTGGCGATTTTGGGGAGCGTGAAAAGGCGCGGGTTTCACGTCGTGACAAGCGTTCACGAGCACAATTCCGTGCTTCGTCCCCTTTTCGAGCTAAGACAGCGCGGCATAATTTCCCTTTCGGTGCTGGCTCCCGACAGAGAAAACAAGCTTACCGCGCAAGCCGTGCAAAGCGCGTTCAACAAGGACACCAGGCTTGTGGTTTTGAGTCACGTCAGCAACGTGGCGGGCTTTGTAAACGACGTTGCCTCTATAGGCGCTATGTGCAGACGGGCGGGCGTAAAGCTGATTGTGGACGCGGCGCAGTCGGCAGGCTACACCGACATTGACATGCAGGCAATGAACATAGACCTGTTGGCGTTTCCCGCGCACAAGGGACTGCACGGAATTCAGGGCTGCGGCTGCCTGTGCTTCAACGAGGAAAGCAAGCCCAAGCCGATAATTTTCGGCGGCACAGGAACGCAAAGCAATCTGCTGCTTCAGCCAAAGGACAGTCCCGAATGCTTCGAGGCGGGCACGCTCAACACCCCCGCCATACTCGCTCTCGGTGCGGCGATAGACTGGCACGCGGAAAACGAAAAAAACAATCATGCGCAAATAGAGCTTGTCGCAAACACCGTAAAAGAAGGCTTGAAGGAAATCCCCGACGTACATATCATGAGCCTGAAAAATCCCAGCGGCATAGTAAGTTTCAGAATCGGAGACAGCTCCAGCGACGAAATAAGCGATATTTTGAGCGAGCAATACGGAATCGCCGTAAGAAGCGGACTGCATTGCGCGCCTTTGTGCCACAAGCTTCTCGGCACGGAAAAAACGGGTCTTGTGCGCGTGAGCGTCAGCGGACAGAACACTCTCAAAGAGGCTTATATTTTTCTCAACGCAATCGAGCATATCGCAAAAAATCTGCGGAGCCGATAAAAGTTTCAAAAAAAACGAGGTTGAATAGACCTCGTTTTCTGTTTGCCTTTGCGCTTCATTTTTTGGTGTACCAGTTGTCGTAAAGGTGCCTCAGCTTTTCCGACACCTCCACGCCCGCGATATTTTCCACCGGTCTGAAAAACTCCTCCGACTCCTCCGTTGCCTCCGACGCGGACGTGTCACGGGCATTGAAATCCTGTTCCGAAGAAGCGGTATAATCCTGTTCCGTTTCCGTCGCGCCGTCGTTATGTATTTCTTCGCCTGCTCCGCTCGTCGGCTGATTGCCTAAAAACTTGCCAACCAGCTCCGCCACGACGGGATTGGACATAAGCTCCATCACGACGCTCATTTTGTCCGTATCCTTTCCGCCCAGCTTGTTGAACGAGTTGATTGCGCCTACGGTGTTCTGTATATTTTCCATGTCTATGGCGTTGCCCGAGCCGCCGCTCTGTTTTCCGCCGCCCTTGTCGGAAAACATGGAAAACAGCAGGACTCCTATAATTACGGGTAAAAAGTTCACCTTCACCCCTCCCTTTCGCTTCTTTTTTGTGGTCAATATATTGTATGCAAGCATATAAATGTTAGTGTACTAATTTTTAGGAGGTTTATATGGACGCACGCAACAACAACGACCCGAGAAATATGTTTTTCGACCAGCGCAGAGATTTCAATCCCAACGGGGCAGGCGCTCAAAAAAACGCCAAAACGACGGACAACAAAGAAAAAACGGAAAACAACGCGGTGCCGCCTACGGCGCAGCAAATCAATTACATAAAAAATCTTGCCAAATACTATGAGGGCAAGGGCGAGGAGCAGTTAATCAAGGACATCTACAACAACGTAAAAGCACAGAAAGAAAGCGGAAAGCTGACAAACGCGCAGATAGAACAATTTGCCAAAACGGTGTCGCCCATGCTGAGTCCCGCTCAGAGAGAAAAACTCAACGAGCTTGTAATTCAGTTGAAGGAATCCACCTGATTGCTTTAAAGAAAAGTAAACAAAGCCGGGCTTTAAACCCGGCTTTGTTTGCGTTTGACAATAATAACATTTTTTGTCATTAACTTATGCCGTTAAAAAAAACGTCGGTGTAAGCCGACGCACAGAGCG
>ULVT01080965.1_pt1 | contig 13716 bp, 10 predicted proteins | sample 1959701 | NCBI WGS metagenome assembly ULVT01 (sample SAMEA4835793, study PRJEB28245) | human gut metagenome | biome: gut microbiome; material: fecal sample | place: Denmark | collected 2008
CATTTATAAAATAAGTTTATAAAAGTTGGAGGTGCCATATGTTATTTAAAAATCCAATTATTCCGGGATATAATCCTGATCCAAGCATATGCCGTGTAGGAAGTGATTATTATATTGTGAATTCCACATTTGAATTCTTCCCAGGAGTGCCTGTATATCATAGTAAGAATTTGGTTAACTGGGAGCTTACAGGATATTGTCTGGACAGGCGTTCACAGTTAGAACTTGAGGACTGTCGTAATTCGGGAGGAATATATGCACCAACGATACGATATCATAAAGGTATGTTTTATATGATAACAACAAATGTTACTGATAAAGGTAATTTTGTTGTTCATACAGAAGATATTAACAGCGAATGGTCTGAGCCAGCGTGGATTGACCAGGGGGGAATTGACCCGTCATTATTCTTTGATGATGATGACAAATGTTATTATTGTTCAACGGGAATAATTGACGGTGTACGTGGAATTGTTGCATTTGAGATAAATCCGCTTACAGGTGTGATATTATCTGAGAAGAAGCTTATAAGTGAAGGTTGTGGTGGACAGTGTCCGGAAGGCCCACATATTTATAAGAAGGATGGCTGGTATTATCTTATGATAGCAGAAGGTGGAACGGAATATGCACACCGTGAAACAATCCAACGTTCGCATAATGTATATGGTCCATATGAGGCTTGTCCGGATAATCCTGTTATATCTCATAAGGAATATAAGAAATCAGAGATTCAGGCGACAGGACATGCGGATTTATTAGAGGATGAGAATGGTAACTGGTGGCTTGTGTTTCTTGGAATAAGAAGATTCAGCCATGCTTTGCTTCATAATCTTGGGAGAGAAACATTTCTTGCACCAGTAAAGTGGGAAAATGGCTGGCCGGTTGTTGGTTATAATGGCAATGGAACAATTGAGCTTGTAATGGATGCACCACTGCCTGGACTTGATTGTGAAGAGAGTTCTGCCAATATCCGTATTGATAAGCAGTCCGGACAGCCAATTCTGTACGAAGACCACAGTGTGGATATAGATTTTACAGATGAACTGCTTGATAAAAGGCTTCAATATACAAGAAATCCTGATATGTCAAAGTATATATATGATAATAAAAATGCTGTGCTTACACTTAAGGGAACAGATATAACACTTAACACGGCTGGCAAATCACCAACAATTGTGTCATTTAAACAGCCGGAATTCACGACAACTTTATATGCGTGTCTTGATATAGCAAGATGTAATGCAAAAAGATGTGGCGTTGCGGCATATTACAATAACGATTATCATTATGAGATATACATAGGCAATGATGATAATGGCAGGTATATAGGATTTTATAAACATATACACGATATGGGTGTTGAGCTTGAAAGAATTCCCATTAATAATGAAGATATGAATTCAAAGCTTTTGATAAAAATAGATACAGACAGGGAAAAGTATACATTTTCTTATGCAATAGCTGACACTGCTAATCTTGGTGCAAGGGTGGCATACAGGCAGATAGGTTCAGGACTTAATGCAGGACTTAGCACGGAGGGTACGCGGACAATGACATTTACGGGTACATTGTTCTCGTTATTTGCGGAAAATGGAGATGGTGTATTTAACATAGGGGTAAAGCTTTTAATCAATCCAGATGAGAATTATACATTATAATATAATTATATGAGCTGAGGTTTTGGAGGATTGAGTGAATTGTGTAGCAATGTATCAATCCAGATATAAGGGTGTGATAAAAGTATCTTTTGCTTCTGGGATAATTATGTCTGTAGATTAATGTATACAGAAATGAGGGTAATTATGGGAGATAATAACTGGTCATATTCAAAAATATATAAAGAAATTAAACCCTATGAGGAATATGGTATGTATGATGTTGCGTGGCACGATGGTATGTCAGCGGCAGATGGCCACATAGGTGTAATTACATCGTGTGCACCTTTAAATGACAGCTTTATATTCCAGAATGTTGAGTATATTATGCCGTCAGAAGAGCCAAGATATGTGCCTTTAGAGGTTGAAGGACAGCTGGATGAGGCAAGGCAGTCAGTTATTAATATGGACGATACCTGGGATATACACAACAGAAAACGTACCAATATGTATTGTCATCATCCAGGACACCAGCTCAGGGTGAAATTATGCAGGAGTGCTGATATAACAGATACTAACGCATTAATATCAGAAGCTGCAAAACACCCTCATATGACAAGAAATGATGATATAAATATTACGGATTATGAACGATATACAGATTTTAACAGGTCTGAGATTGTTGTTAAATATAAGGCAGATGGAAGAACTATAACTAAAAGAACTTTTGCATCCTTGACTGATGATGTTGTTATTACAGAGATTACAGGAGCGAAGGATTTTATCGTTAATATTTCAGTTGATGATTTTGAGGCAATGCATAAGTTTGGTATGGATAAGAATAAACAGGCAACATCAGAGAGAGGAATGAAGTATTCGCGTTTTGTTAAAGATGATATAGTTGGTGTTGTGGCACATTATCCTTCATTTGAGGGAAGTGAGCTTGCAAATGGAGGGTTTGCAGGTGCAACCAGATTTATTACAGATGGTATAGTCAATATGATAGAATTGAATAAATCAGACAAGGCATATACCTGTATAGATAATATAGTACCAATTATTCAATTGAATAAATCGGACAAGATTATTCTTATAACATATCTTGATTGGACAGATAAGCTTGGCAGGCTTGAAGATTTCCAGTCAGAATGTGAGAGTGGCAGTATATTTGATACAGAGCTTATTAGAAAATGTTTTGCAAAGGTAAATGATAGTTTAGGCACAGCTGATAAAGCGTTTTTTAATAATAAAGAAATTTTCTATGATGCTGCAATCAAAGAACATAGTATTAAAAGTGCTGAAAGATATAACAGGGTATCATTATATTTATACGATAATACTGATTGTATATCTAATAAAAATGATAAAGAAAAGAAATATTATGATAATGTCTCTAAAGCTGATGACAATAGTAAATGCGCAATAGCTGATAATGAAGATAGGTACAATATATATAATATGGCAGCTAATGAGGAGCTTCTAGATAAGCAGAAAGAAGTTCCAGATATTCTTATTCCGCTTCTTGAAAGAATATATAATAATGCAAGATATGGGCTTATGTCAGGGGCTGGCTATACAGCACCAAGGCTTAATGGACCAGGTGTTGGAGAGTGGAATCTGATGTGGCGTAATGCGTATACCATGGATGCTAATGTTAATATTCAGGTATCGGGAATTAACAGCGGCAATATGTATGAAGCTGGCGTTGGGTATATTTGGTTCGTATTAAGACAGCTTAAAGACTGGGAGATTAATGCTAAAAAGGTATATGGAATGAAAAATGCCCTGTTAGCACCTATCAATACTGACGGACAGAGGGCAATGATGGTTGAGTATGACATTAACTATCCGTTCCAGTATTGGAATACGGGTGCAAGCTGGATGATACTTCCTATAGCAGAATGGGTTGACTGCTATGGTGATGTGTCAATTACAACAACTGATCAAAAGATAATAAAGCAGTATAACAAAGATGTCTTTAATGTAAAGAAAGATATTCTTATGCCGCTTCTTCAAAAAACTTATAATTTCTGGGAACAGCTCTGCACGCCTGAATACTATACGGATATTGAGGGCAATGCAAGATATGAAAAGGGTAAGACACATTTGTTTACTGGTGAGAAGTATCTTATAATTCCGTCATTTTCACCAGAGAATAAGCCGCTTGGCTATAAGAGTGCAATAACAGCCAATGCTTCAATGGATATAGCTGCTGCCAAAGATATTATAGCTATGTATATTGATATGGAAAATGAACTTCAGAATGAAGGATACAAGGAAAGAATTAAGAAGGCTGAAAAGTTAAATAATGAGCTTCCGGATTATCAATATGATGAAAGCGGTGCAATAAGAGAGTGGGCTATGAAAGAGTATCAGGAAAATAATGCCCACAGGCATATAAGCCACCTTTATTGTGCATGGCCGGCATATCAGACACAGCATAATAATAAGCTTGCCAACGCCTGCCGACAGGCTATATTAAACCGTAATAAGGAGAATTCCGGAAAAGATGACACGGCATCACACGGCTGGATTCATAAGGCACTTGTTGAGGCAAGGCTTAAGAATTCAGAGGAAGTGTATAATATATTAAATATGCTTGTGCATAGCGATATATTTTATTCAACATTATTTACCGACCATAATACGAACAGGGCTAAGGGTGTCGCCTGCACAGATACATTATATGGAATAACTGGAATTATTAATGAAATGCTAGTGTATTCGGATAAGAACACGGTAGAACTGCTTCCTGCATTAAGCAGTAATATACCAGCAGGAAATATAAGCGGACTTTTAACACGTGCTGGTGTGAGAGTTGATTATTTAAGCTGGGATGTTGATAAGAGAAATGTAAAAGCAGACTTAACTGCATTACGGGATACAAGCTTTAATCTTGTGCTTAATAATAAGGCGTATATTGGTGAGGAAAATGAAAGTAAATGCGTTGCAGTTCAGTTAAAAAAGGGTGAAAGGTATTGCTTTATGGGTTGATAGTGAAAATGCGGAAACACCGATATAGTAGAGTGTTTCCGCATTTTTTATTTTATTTGAACTTGAATGTATTCTCAAGTGTCTCCCACTTGGTATCTTTCTCGCTGAAATTAAGTGGGGTTCCGTCTTCAAGCTTGTATCCAGATGGGTCAGCACTGCCTGGATATTTGCCTGTAACCTGTGGCCATTCAATGCCAATGCTTGGGTCGTTCCACGCAAGACCGCCCTCATCACCAGGATGATAGAAGTCAGTTACTTTGTAGCAGAACTCAGCTTCGTCACTTAATACGAGGAAGCCGTGTGCAAAGCCTTCGCTTATATAGAACTGCTTCTTGTTCTCTTCTGTAAGTTCTACGCCAAACCATTTGCCGTATGTCTTAGAACCTGCACGAAGGTCAACAGCAACATCAAATACGCTTCCTTTGATTACACGTACAAGCTTTCCCTGAGGAAATTCTTTCTGGAAGTGTAAGCCACGAAGAACACCCTTAACAGAGCGTGACTGGTTATCCTGAACAAATACCATATCAAGACCGGCTTCGTGCATATCATTCTGATTGTAAGTTTCCATAAAATATCCGCGGTTATCACCGTGAACAGTAGGTTCTATTATATAAAGTCCTTCAATATCGCAAGGAGTTACTTTAATCTGTCCCATAGTTATTACCTTTCTTTGATTAATCTAAAAATACTGCCACCTGACAGATAAAAATAAATTGTCAGGTGGTATATAAAAATATATTAATTATCGGTTAGAATACATTTTCTCATAGTAGTTCTGGTATTCGCCTGAGATGATAGTTTCCCACCATTCCTTGTTGTCAAGATACCACTGGATTGTCTTCTTTATGCCGTCTTCAAACTTAGTTTCTGGTAACCAGCCAAGTTCGTTGTGGATTTTAGAAGGGTCGATAGCATAACGCATATCGTGTCCCTTACGGTCGCCAACGTGAACGATAAGTGATTCTGGCTTGCCAAGTTCTTTACAGATAAGCTTAACGATGTCAATATTTCTCTTTTCATTATGTCCACCGACATTGTATACTTCACCGACACGTCCTTTGTGAATGATAAGGTCAATAGCCTTGCAGTGGTCTTCAACATAAAGCCAGTCACGGACATTAAGACCTTCACCATATACAGGAAGTGGCTTATCATTAAGAGCATTGGCAATCATAAGAGGAATAAGCTTTTCTGGGAAGTGGTATGGTCCGTAGTTGTTAGAACATCTGCTTATAGTTACAGGAAGTCCATAAGTTCTGTGGTAAGCTAATACTAAAAGGTCAGCACCAGCTTTTGATGAGCTGTATGGGCTTGATGTATGTATAGGTGTTTCCTCTGTGAAGAAAAGGTCAGGTCTGTCAAGTGGAAGGTCACCGTATACTTCATCAGTAGATACCTGATGATAACGCTTAATTCCGTACTTTCTGCACGCATCCATAAGAACAGCAGTACCTTTGATGTTAGTGTCAAGGAATACTTCCGGGTTCTCGATAGAACGGTCAACGTGTGACTCGGCGGCAAAGTTTACAACCATATCTGGGTGTTCTTCTTCAAAAAGCTTGTATACAGCTTCTCTGTCAGTAATACTTTCCTTAACAAATCTGAAGTTAGGATTATCCATTACAGGAGCAAGTGTTGAGAGATTGCCCGCATATGTAAGGCAGTCAAGACAGATAATTCTGTAATCTGGATATTTCTTTAACATATGGAAAATGAAGTTGCTTCCGATAAATCCGGCACCGCCGGTAACAATAATATTCATATATAATCCTCGTTTCTGTGCACATATTAATAATTAAAATGGTGCAGTGTGCGCTACACACCAAATGATAATATATTCTAGCTATGAAGTACGTCAATATATTTGCCGTCAAGCACATCTTTTAAATACTGTCCGTACTGGTTTTTCTTTAAGACTTCATAAGTCTTAAGTACGTCCTCTTTAGTTATCCAGCCGTTAAGATAAGCTATCTCTTCAAGGCAGGCTATTTTACGGTGCTGATGTGTTTCAATTGTCTTAACGAAGTTAGTAGCTTCAACAAGGCTTTCGTGAGTACCAGTGTCAAGCCAGGTAAAGCCCTGACCTAAAAGTTCTACATTGAGGTTGTTGTTCTCAAGATATATACGGTTAAGGTCTGTTATTTCAAGCTCACCTCTTGCAGATGGCTTTAAATTCTTCGCATACTCTACAACCTTGTTATCATAGAAGTAAAGACCTGTTACACAGTAATTGCTCTTAGGCTTAGCTGGCTTTTCTTCTATAGATATAGCCTTGCCGGCTTCGTTAAATTCTACAATACCAAATCTTTCAGGGTCATCAACGTAGTAACCAAATACTGTAGCACCTATGCCTTCTTCAGCGTTTTTAACAGCATTTTTGAGACGTTCCTTAAGTCCGTTGCCAGCGAATATGTTATCGCCAAGAACCATAGCAACAGTGTCATCGCCGATGAATTCCTCACCGATAATGAAAGCCTGTGCAAGTCCGTCAGGTGATGGCTGTACAGCATAAGAAAGATTAACACCGAACTGGCTTCCGTCACCGAGAAGCTCTTTGAATCTAGGTGTATCCTGTCGAGTAGATATTATAAGAATATCACGAATTCCAGCAGTCATAAGAACTGACATAGGATAATATATCATAGGCTTATCGTATATAGGAAGAAGCTGTTTACTTGTTACCATTGTGAGTGGATAAAGGCGTGTGCCAGAACCACCAGCGAGAATAATACCTTTCATAGTCATTCCTCTTTTCTTAATAAATAGTGTGTTTTAAATAAATTAATACCTGTTTAGCAGATTAGTGCTTACTAAGCAGATTATAGTTTTTTAGTAAATTGATATTTGCTTTTTGTTTTGATATATATATAATAAAAGGTGACGTAACGTTATCTTCAAGTATTTTTTGTGATACAAGAAGAAATTTTATCATTATTTATGATTTTTATGGTTTCAAACAGATCTTCAAATAGGATTTTAATAGTCCTTAAAATATAATTTCAAATAAGCTTTCAAATAGGATTTGCAATAAGTTTTTAAACAGAATTTCAGGTATGATTACAGTAAAATATACCATAAAGAAAAGAGGAAGTTATGCATAAAGAAGGTTATTATTCTTCTGGTGAGTTTGCCAAGAAAGCAAATGTCACAGTAAGAACTATAAGATATTATGATAAACAGAATATTTTAAAGCCGTCACTGCTTACAGAGGACGGAGTGAGGTTTTATACGGATTCAGATTTTACGAGGCTGCAGCAGATATTGTTGTTTAAGTATCTGGGGTTTTCACTTGAGGATATAAGAAATATGACTATAGGTGATTCAGATTATAACATTCTTCTTAATTCGCTTAATTTGCAGTTTAAGCTTATTCAGGACAAAATAGCACAGATGGAGCTTGTAAAGAATGCAATTGAAGACACGATAGATACATTTAAAAATAACAAATTAGTGGATTGGAGCAATATGCTTTCGCTTATCCACCTTACTAATATGGAAAGCACTTTAAAGACACAGTATCTTAATGCTGGAAATATAACCGCAAGAATTAATCTTCATGCAGAATATTCAGTTAATAAGCAGGGTTGGTTTAACTGGATATATGAACAGAGCAATATACAGACCGGACAGCGTATTCTGGAGATAGGCTGTGGTGATGGAAGACTGTGGGTTGATAATAAGAATAATGTAAGAGAACTTTCAGGGCTACAGGTGTTCTTAAGCGATATATCCGATGGTATGGTGAATGATGCAAGAAGAAATATAGAAGCGGAATATGCTAACGAGAATGGGGCGGATATTACTGCACATAAGACAGGACAGTCTGTATCATTTAAGTTTAATACATTTGACTGTGCGGATATTCCTTATAGGAATAATTATTTCGATATAGTTCTTGCTAATCATGTATTATTTTACTGTGATAATATAGAAAGCGTTCTAAAAGAAGTCAAAAGAGTGTTAAAACCGGGTGGAGTATTTATATGTGCAACTTATGGGGCTTCGCACATGAAAGAGATTAGTGATCTTGTAACAGAGTTTGATAAAAGAATTGTTCTTGCTGCGGATAATCTGTATGATAAATTCGGGCTGGATAATGGAGAGGATATATTGATTAAGCATTTTAATAATGTAGATGTCAGAAAATATAATGATCACCTGTTAGTTGATAAAGCAGAGCCGCTTATTGAATATATTCTTTCCTGCCACGGCAACCAGAACCAGTATCTTCTTGACAGATATTCCGATTTTAAAGCATTTATAAGAAATAAGCTTGCAAGGAAGCCTTTTAAGATTACTAAAGATGCAGGATTATTTATATGTAAAGATATATGGTAATTATATTAATAATGTGGTAAAATTATACAGCTATTGCAATTTACGCGATTAAATATCTATTATAATGGGAATGTTATTTATAACAGTATAATGATAGGCAGATTATTAAATTATAGAAGAATAGAGGTATACAATGGCGTTATCCAAATTATTTTTAAATGCAGGTGAAGCGTTAAGGCCAGTTCTTGTAAAAGTGCTTCCGATGAAACTGCTAAGTAAGCTGAAGGCGGGAATTATTAATAATGCAACAGAAAAGCTGTCGGCAGATACTATAGAAAAGTATGTACCGGGACGATACAAGGAAGGTGCTAATATAATAGGCAATATAAAGGGGGATAATGGATTAGGACAGAGTGCACGTATTATGTGCAGTCTGCTTGATGAGAATAATGAGCCACACGTTATAAGGGATTTCTTTGTTCCACCGGGAGGCTCAAGAACCAATGATATGTATGACAGCAGGCTTACAACACAGCTTCCATATGATGTTAACATAATACATGTTAATGCAAGTGAGTTTATGGTAGCATATTTAAGCCTTGGCAAAGATGTATGGGATTACAGATATAATATAGGTTACTGGGCGTGGGAATTAGAGACATTTCCAGAGGAATGGCTTCCGGCATTTAAGCTTGTCGATGAAGTGTGGACACCATCGGATTTTGTTACTAATACACTTAAGAAATATACTGACAAGCCTGTGGTTACGGTTCCACATTGTATAGAACCTGTTGCAAGTGCACAGTATGGCAGGAAGCATTTTAATCTTCCAGAAGACAAGTTCCTGTTTTTAATAATGTTTAATAGTGGAAGTGTTATGGAAAGAAAGAATCCATTGGCAGCTATTAAAGCATTTAAGCAGGCATTCCTGAAAGATGAAGCAACTAAGAACAAGTATAAGGATGTAGGTCTTGTAATTAAGATAAGTGAGTCAGAGCTTTCAGCAGACGATGAGAAGATTATAAGCTCTATTGTAGATAAAGAAGATAATATTTACTTTATGTGTGGACAGATTAATAAGACAGAAGTTAATTCTCTTCTTAAAGACGTAGATGTATATGTATCACTTCACCGCTCAGAGGGCTTCGGGCTTGTAATGGCGGAGGCTATGTATCTTGGAACACCGGTTATAGCAACGGCGTGGTCGGGTAATACAGAGTTTATGAATGATCATACGGCGTGTATGGTTGGATACGATATGATAGAACTTGATAAGGACTATGATGTATTTAAGAAGGGCAATGTGTGGGCAGATGCACACATTGATGAAGCTGCTGATTATATGGTAAGGCTCTATGAAGACAAAGAGTATTACAACACCAAGGTAGTTAATGGACAGGCATATGCCAGAGAACATCTTGCATACAAACGTTCAGCGGATATTGTGAGTGAGCGTTTAAGACAGATTCATTCAAAGTCTTAAGGGTTTTAAATTATTCGTTTGACAAAGAAAATGATTGTTATTATAATATGCAGGATTTAGATATAGAGGAGAAATTTCTGATGCAACATATTAAAGAATTATATGAATATAGGGAAATGATTATAAGTCTTGTAAGAAAAGACTTAAGAGGAAGATATAAGGGTTCGGTTCTTGGATTTCTTTGGACATTTGTCAACCCTTTATTACAGCTTATTGTGTATACAATTGTGTTCTCAATAATAATGAGGGCAAGCTATGAACAGTATTATCTGTTTCTTTTCGTGGCACTTGTGCCTTGGATGTTCTTTTCATCAAGTGTAACTGACGGTGCGGCAAGTATATTAAAAGAGAAGGATATGGTTAAAAAGATATACTTCCCAAGAGAGGTTCTTCCAATATCAACAGTTACAAGTGCATTTGTTAATATGATACTTACATTTGTTGTTGTATTTATAGTTGTTATTGTATCAGGAAGAGGTATTAATCCACTTGCATTATTATGTCTTCCTGTTGTTATGGTTGTAGAGTATGTACTATGTCTTGGTATTGCACTTATAGTATCATCACTTACAGTATATCTCAGGGATTTACAGTATATTCTTGGAATATTTGTTATGGCACTCCAGTATATGACACCGGTAATGTATGGCGTTGATATGGTAGAGAATTCTGGTGCTGGTGACTGGCTTATTTTAATATTTAACTTAAATCCTATGACACCTATTATTAAAATATACAGACAGATTATTTATTATGGACAAGTTCCAGAACTTGGTTCGCTGGCTCTTGCATTAATAATAGGTATTGTATTTATAGTTGTCGGAGAAGTTCTGTTTAAGAAGCTTCAGAGAGGTTTTGCAGAAGAATTCTAATTAGAATAGTATAGACAATTAGATATATAAGCAGAAATGAGGATTATGATGGATAAAGATAATGCAATTGAAGTAAAAAATATAACTAAAGATTTTAAAGTATATTATGATAAAGGAAGCGAACTTAAGGAAAAAATGCTTTTCTGGAAGCGCAACAGATATGAGAAAAGACATGTTCTTAATGGTATAAGCTTTAATGTTAAGAGAGGTGAGGCTATAGGTTTAGTAGGTAAGAATGGCTGTGGTAAAAGTACAACACTTAAAATGCTTACTAAGATTATATACCCTGACTCAGGAACAATTGAGATGCGTGGAAGAGTATCAAGCCTTATAGAGCTTGGAGCAGGTTTTCACCCGGATATGAGCGGAAGAGAGAATATATATACTAATGCTTCTATATTCGGACTTACCAAGAAAGAGATAGATGCAAGACTTGATGATATTATAGCATTTTCAGAACTTGAAGATTTCATAGATAATCCAGTAAGAACTTATTCTTCAGGAATGTATATGCGACTTGCTTTTGCAGTTGCTATCAATGTAGATGCTGATATTCTTCTTATTGATGAAATCCTTGCCGTTGGTGATGCTAACTATCAGGCAAAATGTTTCAATAAGCTAAGAGAGATTAAGGCTGAGGGAACAACTATCGTTATTGTATCTCATTCATTAGGTCAGATTGAGCAGATATGTGACCGTTCTATATGGATAAAAAATGGTCTTATAGAAGCGGAAGGAACTCCAAAAGATGTCCATCTTAAATATCTTGACTATATGAATCAGGAGAGAATGGAACAGGCTGAGAAAGAGCAGCTACGTCAGGCAAAGCTTGAACGTGAGCAGATGGAGAAGAAGAAAGAAGAAGAACGTATCAAGAAAGAGCGTGCGAAGGTTAATTCAAGATACGGAAGTGAAGACGCAAGATTTACAGATATTCATATGTATAATGAGGCTGGCGAGGAGAGCAGAATATTCAAGACAGGAGAGAAAGTTATACTTGATCTTGGTTATCACGTTGATAATAAAGTTACAGATGCAGTATTTGGATTTGGTATATTCAGAAATGATGCTCTCTGGTGCTATGGTACTAATACAAGAATAGACAGAATAGAGAATTTTGACATTGATAAAGACGGAAGATATAAGGTAGAACTTGAAGATCTTAATCTTATACCTGGTAATTACTGGGTAGATATAACTATTGAATATGGAGAGGGTATACCTGTTGATTATTATAAGCAGGCTCTTAAGTTTGAGGTTGTATCTAATATAACAGATGTTGGCGTTACAAGAATTCCACACAAGTGGGAATTACACATTTAAGATGAGGAGATAAGAATAATTATGAAAAGGGCAGTGCCATGGATAAGAGTGGCTGGATTTATTGTTGGGCTTGTTGTACTGGTAGCAATATTTGATTACGCGTTTGCACAGACAGGATATGTAAGATATGTGCTTACATATTTCCAGAATTCAGATGAGGATATAGATACACTTGTATTAGGTGCATCGCATGCAAGAAGTGCAATTGACCCGCAGAAGATAGATGATGTTAACGACACGAATTCATTCAGTCTTGCAATACCTGGTGAGATGGTAAAGGATTCTTATTATGTGTTACAGGAAGCGTGCCGCAGTAAGAAGATTAAGACACTTATATTTGATGTGGATTACCAGTATTGGATGGAACCTCAGGCAGAAGGATATTTTCAGGAACCATTCATATACAACCAGCTTAGCTGGTCATCACCAGTAAAGTGGAAGTATATGGCAGAGAATATGCTTAATCTTGATGTTAGGAATGCATTTACGAAGAGAAATGTATATCTTTGTACTCCATCATCAGTAAAGACTAATATTTCACAGAAGCGTTCGCAGGAATATAAGGATGCGGATATCTACTCAATAGAGGTACCAGATGCCAATGGCCCATATATTGGAAAGGGATTTTTCTATCGTGAGGTAAGCGGACTTAAGCCTGGTGGTGATGCTTATGTTGATGGCTGGGTAGGCAGAGAGAATGATGGTCTTTCAGAGGTGGCTGTAACCAAGTTCAAGCAGATAAAGAAGTTCTGTGATGATAATGGTATTGAGCTTATATGTGTTACATCACCAATAACACCAAGCGTTATGCAGAAGCTTGGAATGGGAACTGTTAATGATGTACTTTCACAGTTCTTTGAAGAACAGAATGTACCTTATTATAATTTTAACAAAGCCAGATTATCAGTTCTTGACAGAAGTGATCTTGATTATGGAGATAAAGAAGGTCATATGGGTGGAGAACTTGCAGAAGAATATTCAGAAGTATTAGCAGAAGTGTTAAAAGGACATTTTAACGGAACATTAGATGAAACAAAGTATTTTTATAATACCTTTGATGAGATGTATAAAGAGATGGAGGAACAATAAATGTCATTCACAACAGTAGCCTTTTTTGTATTTTTATGAGCTGGAATAGTTGTTTATTATGTTCTTCCCAAGAATGTAC
>ULVT01026976.1_pt1 | contig 13306 bp, 9 predicted proteins | sample 1959701 | NCBI WGS metagenome assembly ULVT01 (sample SAMEA4835793, study PRJEB28245) | human gut metagenome | biome: gut microbiome; material: fecal sample | place: Denmark | collected 2008
CGCTATTTGTCCGGCATTGCCGTGAAAGAAAAGGATAGCCGGTTTGTCCGGGTTTCCTTTGGCGTACCAGCACATAATTTTTGTTCCGTCATCTGCCGTAAACGGCTTTTCCTGAAATCGGGGAATACCCGCCTGCTGCGGGGAAATGTATGAACTGTCCGGAAAAATGATAAAACAGTTTTGCAACAGATAGAGGAGAAAAATATATAAGGCACAGCCGCTGACGATTGCCGCCGCAACCTTTCCTGTTTTTTGCCGCATTTCTCCTCCTTTGTATCGTTTTATCATAAAACTTTGCTGTAAAACAGCCCGTCCGCTATACAAAATAAACACCGCTCATAAAAAAGTCAAAAGATAAAACCATAAGGGAGAGTAATTTTCAGGTCGATATTTTTGCCGGAAATCAGAAATAAGATTGACAAAAAAATCTGCGGAGAGTAAATTTTATACAGAAAACGATTATTATACCAATTAAAAACATAAAAATTATGCTGACCCAAGACCAAAAACAAAAATTCATTGCCTGCCTTGAACAGAAAATGAAAGTAAAATTGGTTTTCCAGTGGGAAGACTTTTTGTATTTCCAGTATATCGGCTGCAGCGAAACCGGCGGTGCGGCCGCTTACATTGCGGGTGCAAAAGATACGGCTCGGATTCCCATGGAAAAATTGCAGGTTCTGGTAGAATATCCGACGGTACCGGACAAACGAAAATTTGCATTTCACGGCAATCGCCTGGCGGCAGATATGTTGTCAAAACTGTATGGCGGATTTGTTTCTCTGGGGCTGTATTGGATATTGCATAACGAGCGGAATATAAGCGGCCAAAAACCTTTTGGCTTTGCTAAAAACATATACAGTGTAGACTGTATAGAACCGCGCGTAATATGCGAACAGATAACGCACATGTTAAAAGGGATTGACTGTTCTTCAACAGTCCTTGCCCTGTAAAAAAAAAGCCTTCCTTCAGAGCATTTCCCGTAAGGGGCTCTGTTAAGGAAGGTTTTTCCATATCGGCATAGAACGGAGTTATGCCTGTTCTATACGCCGATATAGTTTTTAAAATTGTTCAGGTTAGCCTGATAAGCCAAAACGTCGTCGTGGATGCCGTATTTTAAGTAATGCATTTTTAAGAGGTCTTTGTACTCTTTTTTAGCCAGCAGCATTTGCGCGTCTTTATCCAAAGGCCGGTTTGACAAGTACAGGGCAATTGCTTTTTTGTTCCCGTTTCGGATAAGTTCCTGTTGTTGCCAGTTCTCCAGACCCCGAATTTCAAAGTACCTTTTCAGTATTTCTTCATTGCCGGCATTAACCAAGGCAAGTAGCGTTCTGGTTGAAAACTGAAACGCCTCAAAGGCAAGATTAAGCATTTCATTGTTGCCGCTTTCAAGAAGAAGTTTTTCTGTCGAACAGGATAATCCTTTAGTGGAAGACGGTCTTATTTGGCAGTAAATGCGAAACATTTCCAAATCATTGAGCTTTATGATTTCTTCAATTGAAGTGCTATAAAGGTCGCAGCCTTTGCGCAGCAGCCAGTCAAATATGTATCTGTTACGCAAGGGGATAAACTTCTTCCAAAAGTTTTCCGTAAAATAGGTATAAGAGTGGGCATAGTCATTTTTGCGAAACTCTATATATTCCATTAAAACATTGGTCTCTTCGGCTGTGGCAGCTTTAATCAGGACATCATCGCAAACCCCGTACTGCTTGATATAATCAAGCAGCAGCTGTATGTTCAGCTTTCCCGTCAGGCAGTTGTCTCCCAGCAGAAGCTCGGATTCTTTAGTCAGGCCGTGATCCATAAGATAACCCTTAAGTCCGTGTTCGGAACAGCATTCTAGATTAACCGCCATACAAAGGTACTCTTCCGGAAAGTATCTGCCGAACCAGTAATTTAGGCGAAAAGCCCATTTTGCCTTTTTTAACAGCTTAGCTTTCTCAGTGCTAACATTTTGTTGTACCATAATGATATAATTTAAATAGTTTGACATAAGTTTATAAAAACAAAAATTACTATAATAGATTTTGTATATTTGTCAATAAGAAAGGCTCCTTTCCAGAAGAAAGGAGCCTTTGGTTAAAACATCGGAGATAACGGCTAAAGCCCAAGATCCGTCAGTACATCATAATCGCTGAAGCCATACAGCTTTTCATAATACACAATCAGGTCAATATCAAGCAGGGACAAAAGGGCGTATTCCCCCGACGGACTGAGCTGATGCCGGGAGATATATTCCCTTATCAGTTTTTTGTCGCCGCGGAGAATAAATGCATAGCAGGCTTCTCCCTCCAGAGTATTTTCCTCAAAATAAAGGCTCACAAGTTCGGGTGAACCGTATGCCGCCAGACTTTTTTCGTCCTGTTCATCAAAATCTCCGTTTCTGACAAAAAATTCGCCGGCTTTTTTTAAACCGCGTCGGAAAAGGATTTCGCTGCACAAAACTTCATCGTTGTCCGCGCCGTCATACAAATAAAACGGAGCACCGTCAGAGAGTAATCGGAAATATTCCAAAATCATTTCTTCGTCAGCTTCAGCCAGAAAAACCCGGATGGCAGCCTCGTCAAAACGATAGTCCTCTTTCCAGAACGAATGCATGATATCCGCATCTTTACGCCGAATAAGAGCAATTTGCGCCAAACGGTCGGGAACATTGCTTTTCATGTATGACAGCAGAATTTCTGCCGGAGCATGCATAAACAGCATCGCCTCGCTGAAGGCGCACGGCTTATGTTCGTTGAGATAAGCCTTAATCCGTTTCAAATCGCTGGATTGGAACAGTTTTGTTTCCGTTTGGTAGCCGAGCTGCGCATCTGAATTCAGCAGCTTTTGTGCCAGTTCGGAGGAATCATGTTCCCACAGCCACTCCATCGTTTCCGGTTCGACCTCAATACCGTCGGCAAAATAAGTATCAATCAGTTCGGCGTCGTTTTCTGCCAACAGGCGGATTTCATATTTTCCCGGAACTCTGTACTCGCTCAGGAACTCCTTAAGCAAAGCTGCATTTTCCGGTGCAAACAAGCGGTCGTAGATTGCCGTATTGTTTTCGTCGTCAAAACATCCGTTGCGGACAAAAGCAGCAAACTGTTCATTGGTTCCTTTTTCTGCCAGGTATTTTTCTCCGTCGGAGGAAAAATTATGCTTTCTGAGAAAAGCCTTAATAAAACGCGCGTCTTTTCTGTCGATAAGCGCTTTTTCGTCGGTCTGCTCTAAATGTGTATACGAATAAACGTCAATCGTTGCTTCAAACACATCATACGTTTTTTTACGGATAATTTCGCTTATGATTTTATCGGATATACCGTTTCTGTACCCAAATGCCCGATAAGCGAGCGGATTATCATAAGTGAGAAGCAGCTCCTTATTCGCTTCATAAACGCTGTACCTGCCCAGATAGGCAATTGTAAAGTTTTCGTCATGCAGCTTAAGGATTGCAGCTTCGGTCTTTTCGGTAATTGTGAGATTGTCCAGATATTCGGGAAGCAGCTGGGCGCCGTTTTTTTGCAGCAACGCCAGGGTAGCCTCTTCCGACAGCACAAATCCGTTTTTCAATAGTTGCAGAATGCCGAATTTCTTGATATAAGTCGTTTCACACTCCGGAGACAAACGATTGTATTGGTTATATCTCAGCCAGAGCGGAAAAGCTTCCGATTTCGGTGTCTTTATCAGCAGCAGGACAGCCTCGTCGCATAGCCTGTGTTCACAATTCAGATAACGGACGAAATCGGTTTTGCTGCACCCCTTGAATAAGACCATATTCAGATGATGCGCGGCCGGAATCTGATACGAATTCTTCAGCCTGAATTTTAAAACTTCGATTTTTGTCATCAAAGCCGAAGGTTTTTGTACTTCTTTCTTCATAATGATAAAAATTAATGATTAGACATAAAATTATTTTTAGTGCCGTCAGCATAGTTGAAAAATATTTTTTGTCAATAAAATTATGAAAGAAGTAATGCAGGAAATCAAAGAAAAAAAGCCTTCTCAATTGAGAAAGGCTTTGTTTGAAAATTGACAGAATTGTCAGCGGGATAAATAATAATCTAATCTGTAGTTGTTTCTGTAATCGCCGTTTTGCAGGCAGCAGTCCAACAAATCCGGGTTGAGCAGGACAGCCAGATTTCGCACGGCTTCATCGTTGCTCAGAGAATGTTCGGACAGATAAAGGCCAATCAAATTTCCGTCACCGCGAAGAATCAGGGCTTTTTCGGCATTGTCGCCAAGACTGTTTTCACCGCTGCAGTAAGTTTCAAGAAACTTCTGCACCGTACGACTTTCGGCATATCGAATTAAGAAAGTTTCCGTCTGGCGGGAAAATGTTCCGTGCTGCAGAAGAAAATCGTCCAAGTCACTGTCATGCCGTCTGAACAATATTTTGTATGCCTTGTCCTCCATATTGCCGTCGGCAAAACAGAAAACCAGCGTATTGTCTTCCAGATGGTTGTTCAGATAATCCAGAACAGCCATTTTGTCGGCTTTGCGCAAAAAGTCCGACAGGAAGTCTTCATCAAAGTCATAATCGCATTTCTTCAGATATATTTCCCAGAATTCCCTTTCGTTATGAAAGAGCAATGCACTGAGAACCATGTCGTCGAAATCCTCAATATCCTGTACGATGTTCAGCGCTTCGGCAAAAGCGGAAGACTTTATCCGATACCCCAGAGCAAAGGGACTCAAGGCGTGATATGTCAGATAACATTCCAGCAGTTCATTGTCTTTCTGGTCAATCAGCATGCATTCTTCCTGCCATTGCAGCTGATGGGACTTTAGATAGTCTGTCAGCCTGCCGCGGTCGTTTTGTGCCAGCAGAATGGCAAAGCCGAAATTCTGTAAAGTTCCGTGTTTCAGGTAGCAGTCCAACAGTTCTTTGTTTTCCGTCAAGAGCAGTTTGACTTCCAGATATGAGGGCAGGGAAAAACGGCGCAAAGTATCTTTCAGTAGTTCTTTCCGCGCCTTTGCTGCAAACAGGCTGTGCCACACTTTATCGGGTAACGGGACATTCCTCTCTGCTCTGGTTTCAATAAAGGCCTGCAATAATCCGTCATCATTTTCTTTAAGCAGGAGCTTCAGCATTTCCGTATCGAAAAAGTCATCGAAACACTTGTCCAGTACCTTTATGATTTGAGGATTCTTCCGTTTCAGCAGAAATTTGAATTCCTTGGCCGTCGGGCAGGTCAGTCGGTGCTCAAGATAAAAGATGACCAAGTCGTCCGATGCGCTGCGGCACAATTCCGTATAGGCGTCATCGTCCAATTCTTTATCCGTCGCATAGATTCTGACATAATCCTCTTTGCCGTTAATTATCAGAAATTCCTGTGTTTCCGCGCAAAGCTGCTGCGTTGCGGCATAAATCTTTAAAAAATCCGTATCGCCGGTTTCAAAAAGCGTTTCTTCGGCAATGTAATGCAGGCCATGCTTTCTGATATATTCGCCGATGAGAGCCGTATCTCTGCCCTTGACAAGGATAAGCTCTGATTGTTCGGACAACATTCTGCCGGTTCGGACCAGCGGCACAATTCCGTATTTCTTCACAAATTCCGCTTCATTGTCGTCGCTGATGTCAAATGAAGTTTTTTCCAAAAAGAAAAACAGCATAGTGTTGTCTGCTGCATCAATCAGCATTCCGACAGCTTCGTCAGACAGCGGATACTGCGCGACATAACGGCCGAACTGTTTACGGCTGCAGCCCTTGCCCTGAATCAGGTTGCAATGGTGCTGTTCTTCGATTTCCGCATCGCAGAGGCGGAATGTAGCCATGGCGCACCAGGTATTGAAACGCGAGGGCTTTTTTGTTTTGAATTGTTCCATAATGATAAAAATTAATGATTAGACATAATTCATTTTAAGCCTGCCTACGCTAACACGATTATAATTTTTGTCAACAAAAAAGCCTGTTTCCGAAAAGGAAACAGGCTCATTGCCGGAAACGGTTTTAATTGCGTTAGTTAAAATATACCCAGCCGTATCCGTTTGTTAAAAAACGGATACAATAAGGTTTTCGGCGTCTGGCCCGAGCGGATGTTTGGCAATATAAACGTCCAGCATTGCGCGGTCTCCGCGTTTAACCAGTTCAACCTCCGCATCTTCAAACAGGTCATATTTGTCCAGATAAAACCGGACGGCAGCGCCTGTCCGGGCAAAATCTGACTGCATGAGTTTACATTCCGCTTTGGAATATAATTCGTTTTGTTCAAAATAGCGTATCAGCAGTTCGCAGTCGCCGCGTTCGACCAAAGCTTCCTCAGCCTCGTCTGCCAGGGCATAGGAAGCAATATAGGTTTCCAGCGCCCGCTTTGACCCCAGTTTTGCGAACAGTATAAGCGCCTCTGTCGGAATTTCGAACAATTCGGCGTAAGCTTCAATCAACTCAAGGTCGCCGCGGTTTAACAAAGCTGTAACCGATTGGGTCTTGAGCTTTCGGCTATTTACCGTGATATACCTGAAAACCTGTTCTTTACAGCCGTTTTCCAAAAAGTGGAATTCGGCATCGTCAGTCAGATGCTCTCCTTCTGCCAGCAGCCGGTCAACATAGAAATGCCGAACCTCGGCATCGCCCCGCTTCATTAAAACCGTGGCTGCAAGTTTTTTTAAGCCATGCTTTTCGCAATAGAGTCTGGCTGCTTCGGTTAAACCGGATTCCATAAGCCTTGCAGCATTAATGCTGCATAGTTGATGCGAAGAAATATAAGAACATAGCGCATTGCAGTCGCCGTCAGAAATTAATTTTGCCTCCAGCGTATACGGCAGTCCGTATTTTTCCAGATAAAAAGACTTAAGGTCTTTATCCTGCCCGGAAAATATAATCTCAGCAGCTGCATTGATAAGCCCGTCTTCCAAATCGTTGCTTTCAAGGTACAATCTGATAAGAACTCCGTTTCTGCTTTTGACCAGAGCTATTTCGGCATTATAGCCTAAAATGCGGCCAGAAAGATAAGCACGAATGGCTTCAAAGCATCCGCTTTCCATCAGCAGTGTTTCATACGGTTCCGGAAAACAATACGGTTCCGCGTCGTCTTTCTCTTCTCCGTGAGCCCTGTTGGTTGTTTTAGCCTCTGTTTCTTTGTTCAGTTTGTCAACAGCCAAAAGCAGAAATTCCGGATTGTTCAGATTGAAAAGCGCTTCAAGTTCCTGATTGCATTCCATCAGTCTTTTGCTCAATACCTCTTTGCAAAGTTTGGCATCGCCTTTTCTAAAGGCATAAACCGCCGCACTTTCGGAGAGGTGCTGACAAGTCGTAATATATGCCTCCTTAGCCTTGTCCAAAGAACTTTCCATAAGCTTATAGGAAAGCGAACGGTCAAAACTTGTCGGCTGGGCTTCTTCAAAATAGGCAATCAGCAAATCTTCCCGTTTTTGCTCAATAATGTTATCTAGGACATAATGAGGCAAACTTTTTCGTTTTCTGAGAACCGGAAGAAAAAACTTCTCTGATTGCTCAATAAGGAGACTGCTGTGAGGTATATATCCGAGAGAAGCCGACAACATAGCCAGAATCTGTTCGTCAGAGCCTTTGGCTGCAATAGCATCATTAAAAGAACTCAGAGAACAGCCTTGCTGAATATGTACGTCAAATTTCTTTTTGTTTTTGTCCGTAAGCAGAATTTCAAAGGCGGCAGCTTCAAATCGATTGAGGTTGCGGTAAACTTTGCTGAATTCCTTAACGGACAATGCATTAAGAAAAGCCCGTTGGCATTCCGGCGGCGGAAAATTTTCTAACGTTCCTTGCTGCTGAAGTTCCCGAAGCATCAAAAGCTTCTTAAAATAAGATAACTTGCATCTTTTTTTGTTTTTATCCATAACAATAAAATTTAATAGTGAAACATAAAATTAATTTTAGAATATCCTTTTTATGGCAAAAGCATATTTTTGTCAAGAGTGGATTGTATCGGTAAAATCAGGGAGATATTATAAAGAAATCGGTGCCGTGCCGGTAATTTATCCGTAAACTACGGTGTTAATGTATAACAGACATGACTGCTAAAGTAGGAAATATATTTCTGAGAGCAAAAAATATTTTCAGGGGAAGAAAACTGGGTAAAATATTATTTTTTCATTTTTTTGTATTGACAAAAGCAAATATATTCCCATATAATGCAACATAAATTATTTTGTAAAACTATGTAGAGAAAGAATATGGTTAAGTTAAGTGATAATAATGCCTATAAAAGGGGGCAGGAACTTTTGGATTCAGGGATGTGCAGGGAGGCAATAGCTCAGTTTGATGAGTTTTTGGCCCAGCAGCCCGATTCATGGAAAGCTATAAATTCCAAAGGGTTTGCTTTTCAGAAGATGAGCAAATATACGGAAGCTGTCGAATGTTTTGATAAAGCTTTGGCAATTAACCCGAAATCGGTTGAGGTGCTGAATAATAAAGGTGTTACGCTTAGCATGCGCGGACTGTACAAAGAGGCGATTGCCTGCTTTGAACAGGCTTTTGCGAATGACCCAACTTCTCTTGAGGCTTTGAACGGCAAGGCGATTGCTTTGCAGCATATGTTTTTGTTCAAAGAAGCTCTTGATGTTCTACAACAGGCCTATCAGGTTGACCCCAAACATCCCCAGACATTGCTGAGTATTGCCGTTACGTTGCAAAAACTGAAGCAGTATGAACGGGCAATCGGGTATTTTAAAAAGGTTCTGGCTCTTGATAAATCCAATGTTAAAGCCTGGAATGGTATCGGCGTTACCTATCAGCTGATGGGGGACAACGATTCGGCCTTGAAGTGCTTTACCAAAATCCTGAATATTGACAGTACTGAAATTCAGGCATGGATAAGCATTGGTTTCGTATATCAGAAAATGTTTAAGTTCAAAGATGCTCTGAAATGCTACAATAAAGCCAAGAATTTGGTCGACGGGCGTTATCATCATAAGCTTTATGACGGTTTGGCTTCCTGTCTGACGAAGCTTTCCGAATTTGACCAGGCGATAGAAATTTACAAACACATCTTCCAGCGGGAAGAAGGCAAGAAAAAATGGGACGCTCAACGGTCTATAAAATTTGTAAACAAGCTGAAACGCAAAAAGGCTATCGGCATGTTGCCGGATGTTATTCCGCAGGAAAACGCCCCGGCTGGTAATGCGTCGTCTGCTCCTGCTTCGGAAGAGGCTTAACCGTAGTTTCTTGCCGGATGCCGGCAGAAACTTTGGCAGGCAATACATTCGGCAGGAAATACAATAGCCCGAATGCGGTATATTGTCGGCGAACAGTCGGAAATGTTGTTTCAAACCGTACTCTTGTTTCTTCAAAATAACCGTTGTGTACGAAAGGTGGAGAGGAAATGTCTGAACCGGCAGGAAAAACGGCGCTGAAGCCTGTATATGGCTGGCTGCCCTTAGTCTATTTTGTAATTCAGGTTATTGTCGGCGTATGGCTTGCTTTCTGGCTTCTTTATAATCATCAGCCGCAGACCGGCGACGATATTGAACATCTGCATTCCGCCTGGCTGGTGCATGAAGGAAAAATTCCCTATATTGATTTTTTTCAGCATCACAATCCGCTGTTATGGTATTTGTTTTCGCCTTTAGCCGGATACTTTGCCTATGATTTGGTTCTGTTCGATGTCGTCCGTATAATATCGACCGTCGTTATGTTTGCGAGCCTGTATGTTGCGGCATTGATAGTAAAACGTTTTATGGTAGGAAACTGGTACGCCGGGGTGCTATGTATCGCATCTGTATTTCCGTCATACGTCATTTTCAGCGGGCAGGATTTCCGTCCCGACAACTACATGGTCCTGATGTTTATGTTGGGGCTGTATTGGTTTTTTGCCTATTTGGAACGTCGGCAGCTTAGGGATTTGGTGCTGTCCTTTATGGCGATGTTTACCGCTTTCCTGTTTATGCAGAAAGTCATTTTTCTGCTGGCCTTTTTTGCTGCAGTGGTTTTTTATCAGTTGTATGTCGGCAGAATTTCTGTTCGGGATTTTTTGAAAGCACTGATTCTGCCGTGCATCGGCGGGATAGTGTTTCTGGCATGGCTTCTTGCGCACGATATGGTCGGGCGCTATTGGCTGGCCAATTACATTTTTAATTTGCATATCCCCGATGTTTACGGCGGGTTGGTCGAGAAAACCAAGCCGGAATTTTATGTTGTCAGTGCCTTGGCTTTATGCGGTTGCATTTACTCATTGTATCGGGGAAACATATACGCGCGGATAATTTGTCTGCTGTGGGTTTTCGAAGCTTTGCAACGCTTTTTCTATTTTTCGCTGGACAGGCACTACTATTATCAGCTGCAAATATTCAACGGGATGCTTGCCGGTACATTTGCGTGGGAAATAATAAAAAAATGGCGGATTGCAGCGTATGTTTTTGCAGTATTGTCGCTGTCCGGCTGTTTGGTCTTTAGAAACTATTGTCTGGAAAACAGGCTGAAACCGTATTACCACCGTTATGTAACGCCAAAATATGTGCTTGAACAGACTAACCGCTGCGACGTTGTTATCAATGGCTACGGGTTGACTTACGGTATTTTTTCCAAAGATGTAACGTATTATTGGAATTTAAACGGGCAGTTGGATGTTATCGGCAGTAAAATCGGGCTGGCACCGCTGCCGGATTTAAATGGCGCCGTACAGAAATATCTGCCGCGCATTATTTATACCGGGCCGTATTGGAATGAACGCCTCCGCAAAAAGCATATAGACGTTCCGGTTCACTGGATAGACAAGAAATTGCGGGATAAATATTACAATCAGTCGGCCTTTGTCGATATTTTTATCTTAAAGCCGGAATATCAGGCACAGCGCCGCTGCCGTTATAACGCGGAAACCGGAAGCTGGGATTATTACTACAAAGAGAATTATAATAAAGAGGAGACAGCAGGCAGATGACTTGGGGGCTGAAAAAGACAGCGGCGCTTATTATCGGAATTTATCTGCTTTTTTGTGCCGGTTTGCTGTACTGGGTTGTCATATACAGCGGATCGGGTGACGGCGATACATTGGAGCACGTACATTCCTCATGGTTGGTTTGGTCGGGCAAAATTCCGTATAAGGATTTTTTCCAGCACCACAATCCTCTTTTATGGTATATCGGTGCGCCGCTGGTCGGTTTCTACGAATATAGTCTGCGTGCGGTTGATGCCGTCAATATGCTGACGGTAACGGCTTTTTTGCTGATGCTGTTTTATATTTACCGCCTGCACCGGGATTTCCTGTCCGGTCGTTTTGGCGGGCTGGTAGCCGCGGCTTTTTGTGCCTTGCCGCAGGAAAGTTTATATAATAAGGATTTTAAGCCTGATAATTTTATGGCACTGGCATTGGTTGCCGGAATTTACTATCTTTTCCGTTATCTGAAGTCTCGTAACGTCAGTGCGCTTGTTCTGTCCTTTTTGCTGTTTTTCGCCGCCTTTATGTTTACGCAGAAAGCCGCATTGATTTTAATAGGCATGGGGGCGGTTATTTTATGGCTGTTGTACACGGGGCGTGCTGTCTGGAAAGACTGTCTGGTTGCGGCGGCATTGCCTGTGCTTTTATATGCAGCTTTTCTTGCATTTTTGTACTATGAAGATGTTTTGGCAATGTATTTCAAAGCCAATTTTGAGCTGAATTCGCATATACCCGATGTCTTTTATACTAGGCGTTTTATTCATCCGAGCTTTGAGATGACTGTTCCGCTCCTGTTGGCCTTTTACGCTCTGGCACGCTGCGTTTGGAGCGGAAACCTGTATGTAAAAATCATCGGTGCGGTTTTCGCGTTTGAATACATCATTCGTTTTTATTATTTCACGCCCTTTGTTTATTATTTTGCCTTTCTTCATGCCGTAGCGTCAACGATGGCCGGCGTGGCTGCTTCGGAAATGATAAGGAAAAGGCAGTGGCTGGCGTTGGTGTTTGCAGGTTATTTTGTCATACTCGGGGGAATTTATGCCGATATATACAGTCGGCGGATAACCGTGGGCGACGATTACAAATATGGTGCGTCGGGATTTGTCCTGCGGTTGGTAAATCCCTGCGATTATGTCGTAAACGGATATCGCATCGGCTACAATCTGTTTAATAAAGATATTGATTTTATCTGGAATCTGAAAGGGCAGATAGATGTTATCGCCGCCACCATAGGCATCCGCCCGACGGCGGATTTGGAAAGCCTTATCCGCAAATACCGCCCGAAAATTATTTACGGCAAAAATTACTATGACACATACCGCGAATACCGCGGCGATATAGGAAAGTATCCGATACACTGGATAAGTTCGCACCTGTTGAACGAAATGTACATTCCGCTGAATCGCGACGATTTGTATATCCTGAAACCGGAATATCAAAGCTACCGATGCCGCTATAATCCGCGGACGAAAAGCTATGAATATCAGGATTGGAATTAGCAAAAAGTTTACTAATCGTTTTGTATATTATCAGCATAAAGAACTAACCTCTGCAAAAAGGAGACGAACCATGCGGGTAATTATAAAACCGGATTATGAACAAGTAACCGATTGGGCGGCAACCTACATTGCATACAGGATAAACCGTGCCCGTCCTACGCCGGCCAAACCTTTTGTTTTGGGGTTGCCGATGGGGGACACTCCAAAGGGAATGTATAAAAAGCTGGTAGAATTAAACCGTGCCGGAAAATTGTCATTTGCCAATGTGGTTATTTTTTGCATGAATGAATTTATCGGGCTTGAGAAAAATGCGCCTCAGAGTTGTCAGAGCTATATGGACGAATATCTTCTGAAGCACGTAGATACCAAAGCCGCCAATATTTATATTCTTGACGGCAGAACCAAAAACTATGAAAAAGAGTGCTCCAATTTTGAACTGGCAATCCGTCAGAAAGGCGGCATAGACTTGTTTGTCGGCGGGGTTGGTGCCGATGGCCATATTGCTTTTAATGAACCGTTTTCTTCTCTCGATTCCCATACGCGCGTCAAAACCCTGACAACCGAAACGATGAAAATTAAAGCCAAATTGTTTGGGGGAGAGATCAGCAAGGTGCCGCATACGGTTTTGACGGTTGGAACAGGTACGATTATGGATGCCCGTGAAGTTATGCTGCTGGCGACCGGTGCCGCCAAAGCCGAAGCGACCAGAGCGGCGATAGAAGGCGGCGTCAATCACCGCTGGGCTGTCAGCGCTCTGCAGATGCACCGCCACGGGATTTATGTCTGCGATGAGGATGCTGCCTCCAAGCTGGAGCAGGAAACAGTTTCTTATCTAAAAGATATTGAACGCAATGCTTACTGAAAACTCATCCCGCTCTCACATGTCTAATCCTCACTCGCCTCATTCTTCCGCCTCCGGCCGGACTGAACAGGAGCAGTTGCTACGCGTTGAAGCTCTGCAGCTGCTGCGGCAGGAAG
>ULVT01105541.1_pt1 | contig 13067 bp, 9 predicted proteins | sample 1959701 | NCBI WGS metagenome assembly ULVT01 (sample SAMEA4835793, study PRJEB28245) | human gut metagenome | biome: gut microbiome; material: fecal sample | place: Denmark | collected 2008
CCTAAGGGACAGGGATAGGGGCGGCAGTCCCTCTCCCTGATTCCTTTGGTTGTCTCCCTCTTTCATGTTGACAGGTGTATTGTTTCGAATAGCGAACCCGAGAAGTGCTATCTCGCAAAAAGAACTATCGGTAGCTTGTTATCATAGATAAATACTAAAAGATATAGTAGAAGCACATCAACTACAAGACTTTTTCTACAACCTGAGGGGCATCTCAATGAGATGCCCCTTGTTTTGAATACTATTTTTAATAGCCGTTATATTCTGCACCATAAACTGCTTGCGAATGTGTAAATCCTTCAAATTCAAGTTGCTCAATCAGCCGAGAGCGAGAAAGTGCAAGCGACTCCAAATACTGTTTAGCTTTCAACGCAGCTTGCTCATACCAATCGGCACCGCAATAATCAGCACCATATGTAGCTTCGGATTCAGAAAAGCCCTCAAATTCTAACTGTTCTATTAAGCCTTTGTAAGAAAGCGGTATAACATTCAGATAGTTTATTGCCATTTTTAATGCGTTTTGTTCTCCGAGTGTTGCCGAGCTAGCGGATGGGCGCGTTTCTGAATTATCAGAAGATTCGTTATTATCATCTTCACTTGCCGGGAAAAAGCTATATTGTGTTATAACGGTGTCATCTTCAGAATATCTAAGCAAAAATATTATATAACCGTTGCTCTCTATTGTCCAACTAGCTGAACTAGGATCATCATACTCAGATGACGGTTTTCCGTATTCTTCATATATCTTATTGTATATTTCATCATACCGATCGCCGGTTATACGATAATTTACGCCTTCTAAACCCTTGCCTTCTATTACGCATAATGTCATTTCTGTGTCATATCCATCGAAAGGGACATTATGATAAGTCAGCAGAGTTTTCGAACTGTCTTTATTGTCAACTGTTTCTGTAAAGTTTTTTTCGGTTTCGTATGTTTTAACATCATCCAAAGACATTCCCCATTTTAAGTTCCTGATATCAGCATCATTTATGATACTGGTTTTTTGAGAAGAAGTATCCGAGATATCTGTATTGTCCGAAGAATCAGTGGCTGTTGCCGAAGAAATCTGTAACTGACTTTCATCTGAAGTCATTGCGGTTGACATGGGTTCACTGTAAACAGAACTCTCTTTATCTTCTTTAGAACAAGAACATAAAACAAGTGTCATAAGCAATATAGTTGTAACAAGTAGAATCTTTTTCATAACTAACAAAACTCCTCACATTTCTTATTAGAACAGATAACGCTTTCATAAAGAAAAATCAATCATTTTTGTGTTGCATTATAAACGACAAAGCCTTTGCCATTACGCATTAACATTGCTTTATTTATCAATACTCCGACAACTCATAATTATTCGGTGTCCTGTGCCATAAACCGTCCGTTTCTTCGTAAATCTCCTTAAACGTAAACTTACGGAAATTGATTTTGCACCTTCCGCCGTAATTTGCCTCGTATACCCATATACCGTCGGTATCAACAGAGTATATCGTGACATAGTGCGGATAGCCGTACTTTATGTTGTCATATGCGAGATAGTCGCCCGGACGGAACGTATCGGTCATCCACTTCTTCAACGCCGCCTCTGTCCAGTTTCCGTCGGAACGATTCCTTATCGTGAGGGTATTTTCGCCAGTTCCGTTTGTTTTGCCGAAAAGATACTCGAACACCTCGATTGTAAATCCTGCACACTGTATGCCGGAATTATTCAGAACGTGACTTCTTCCTATAAGACAGGTACAGCCTGCCTCGTTGCCCGTTTCACAGTAGGAGTGGCAGGTACAAGGAGAGGTAAGGAGCGTGTTGTAATACTTGCCAAGCTGATAGCTGTGCCAGAAGTCATATATCTTCCTGTCCCACTTGCCTTCCATCATCTCATCAAGCCGCTTCTTGACAAGCGTTTCCATATTGTCCTGCTTGACGATTCTGAAAGTACCTTTTGCAGTGCCTGTGAAATTGCCTTTGCCCTTTACAGTAACGGTAGCTGTTCCGACATTCACTATGTTTGAATATCCCGATATATAGTAGTCAATACCGAGAGCAAGCGTTTTGCCGTTGAATGTAACAACTGGCTGTGCGGTGACGCCCTGTCCCGTATATATCTGATCCTCACAGCTTATGCTTGCAGATGATATGGCGGCAGGCGCTATCTTGAACTGCGTTTTCTTTTCCGCACCTTCATATTTTCCCTTGCCTGTGATAACTGCCGTAGCTGTTCCTGCATTAGTGTTATCATAAGCGCTCAGAATATAGTCCGTTACGCTTTTCAGCGTGACAGAGCCTATCTTCACTGTCACCGAGGGAAGCTGTGACGTGCCGTTGTATGTGACTTTACCTATTGTGACAACAGCATTTTCAAACGCTTCAAGCTCGTTGCTTATGCCGCTGAGAGTCGCTGTTCCGCCGTAATTGCCGATACCTGTAATAACTGCACTGACGCCTGTGGCTGATTCTGTTACAGCTACCTTATAATCTTTGTCCTGCGTTAAAAGCACACCGTCATAAATTATCGTTACGGTATAGCCCTTGCCGTCGGTTGACAGCGATAAAGACGATTTGGCATTTGCTATATCCGCCTTTGCCACATTGCATTTTACCGTGGTCTTGCCGCTGAAGTTGCCGTTTCCGCTTATTGTGAGCGTCTGCTCTCCCGCAGCGGTCGGAGCGGCAAAACTGTAGTCACTGCTTTTAAGCGTGTAATTGCCGAATTTAGCGTTTATGCCGATCTTTACACCGTCCGGAGCATACGTTCCGTTTGCAGAAATCGAGGCTTTCGAAATATCCGCCTTTGCAATAGTGAAGCTCTTTGTTACAGCGCCCTCAAGGCTTCCCTTGCCGCTGATTGTCACCTGAGCCGTACCTGCATTGACGTTGTTTTTATAGGAAAGCGTGTAGTGAGTGCCTTCCTTAAGCGTCACATTACCGAGCTTTACATCAACGCCGGATTTTACCGCACTTCCCGTAAACGTTGCGTCCTTCACGGCTATCTCCGTACTTGAAATATCCGCCTTTTCTATAGGGAATGTTACCGTCCTGCTTCCGCTGAGATGGTTTTTGCCCGTGACCACCACGCTTGCCGTTCCGATATTGACGTTGTCCTTGAATGACAGGGTATAGTCGCTGTTATTTATAAATTGATAGCTGCCGTAGCTTACCACAACGTCGGGTCTTACCTGTTCACCGGTAAATACCGTATCGGGTACGGTTACCTCAACATCGTTTATCGCTCTTGCGGTGATTTTGAAGGTCTTTGATACACTGCCCGAATAGTTTCCCTTGCCTGTCACTTTGAGAGTTGCCGTTCCCGGCTCGGTGTTGTTTTTGTAGCTTACGGTAAAGTCCGTTCCGTTTTTCAGCGTTCTGCCGCCGACTTTAACCGCAGGCACAGGCTTTATCGCACTTCCCGTATAGACCTTGTTTCCCGTTCCCGATACGGCTGTGGCCGATATTCCGAGCTTTTTTATTGTAAAGGTCTTTTTTACGCTTCCGCCGTATATGCCTTTTCCCGTTATCGTGATTGTTCCCGTGCCTGCGTTTACGTTATTCGAGTAGGCAACGGTATAGTCGGTATTCTTTTTAAGCGTTGCGTTTCCGTATTTTACCGTAACCGCAGGGCTTAGCGTCGAACCGTTGTATGTGAGCGAGTTGTTATATGTAATAACTGCGTTTTTTATCGGCTTTGCGTTTATCTTGAATGTAACGCTTTTTGTTCCGCTGAGCTTTCCCTTGCCCTTAACCGTAACGGTTGCCGTACCGATTTTCGTGTTATTTTTATAACTCAGCGTATAATCAGTACCGTTTTTAAACTTATAGTTATTATACTTTACCGTAACGGCAGGCTTTTGCGCCTTTCCGTTATAAGTCACTGACGGCACGGTGATTTTCAGCGTAGAAACAGGCCTTGCCGTTATGCTGAATGTAAGCGAACAGCTTCCGCTGTAGTTGCCTTTTCCTTTGATATATACCTTCGCAGTACCCTTGTTTACGTTATTCTGATATGTAAGCGTGAAGTCCGTTCCGTTTTTCAGTGTCGTTGTTCCGTTCTTGATTTTCGGAATAGGCTTTATCTGCGAGCCGGTATAATACTGCGAGGCGATTTTATAAAAAGTACACTGCTTGTATATTATGGCAGGCTTGATTGTGAACGAACGCTTTACTGTTCCGCTGTAACTGCCCTTGCCTTTTATAATAACATAAGCCGTTCCTGCGTTTATATTATTCTGATAGCTTACCGTGTAATCTTTACCGTTTTTCAGCGTTTTATTCCTGTATTTTACCGTGATCGACTGCGTCTGCGCCTTACCCGTATAGGTCTTTGCCGTCAGCCCCGACACCGTACAGTTTGTTACCGCCGCAGCGTCTGCACTGCTTCCCGTAAAACAGCAGACGGCAACCGCACAAAGCAGAGCGCATACAAATGCCGTAAACCATTTTACCGCCGTAATATATCTGCTTTTTGCCGTTGCCGCCATGATATTTGCCTTTCTCAGTGTCTGTTATCTGAATTCGATGTCATTCGGACCGCAGACTATGTTGCATTTGCCGTACTCCGCCGATGTTGTGGTGGTAAAGCTGTTGAGATTTATCCTTACGTTAGGATAAACGCACTTTGTCACCTGTACCGACAGCGTTTCCTTAGCATTGATTATTTTCTGTATTTCTTCTATCCTCGTTCTCAGAGGCTTCTTATCCATTCCCTTTTGCACCTTGAGCCGTATCGCAGATGAAATATACGCTTCCTTATCTGCGTCAAGATGTTCGCCGTTCCTCTTCTTTTCCTGCAGGAATTCGATAGACGTGTTAATTTTTTCTATGTACTCATCAATTGCCGTACACTGCTTTTCGAGCGAATCCATCTCAAGCAGGAGGTTTGTGGTGCTTCCTACCGATATTATAGTAGGCGTATAGCTCTTGTTACCGAGCTGTGCCACCGCAAATTTTCCCATTACACTGCAATCTCCGCCCACAAGCGCACCGGGGTTCTTGGTGCAGTCAAGGTCGCCCTCTATCTTTATCCGACATCCGACAAGCGACGTGCTGGTAAGGTTTCCTCTTGTGGTTATAGTATCGTTTTCTCCGAAAGCAATATTGATATTGCCGTACTGCGACTGTATGGCGCTTGCAAAAACTCCGTTCTTTACGGTTATATCGCCCTGTGCGGTAAGTGTAGCACCGGTCACCATTCCCGATACGGTTATGGTTTTTCCTGCCGTTACCGAAAATCCCTCCTGCACACTGCCCTTGATGACAACATCGCCCAGGAAGTTTATATTGCCCGTCTTTACATCTATGTCGGATGAAATCTGGAACGTGGTTACAACATTGAACCTTCCGCCCATATATACAAGGTTTCCGCTTTCTGCGGCGAACAGCTTGGTGCCATCTGCCGAAAGCACCGTGTTCGAACCCTGCGGTACAAGCGGAGGTCTGCCCGGACGTGGAGCAATCACCTGACCGTATACGTTCATACCCTCCTCGCCCTGCGTTTCGGGTACTATTTCGCATATAAGGTCATTTACTCTTACGTTTACTATAAGCCCGAGGTCACGATAGTCAACACTGCCGTCCTCCAGCTTTCTCGGCACCAGCTTCTTGTCTGTATCAAAAAGATTTTTTACCCTGCCGTTTTCGCCGTCAACCGCCGCATATCCGCTCGCTACCGTGAAGATCTTGTCGTATAACTTATTTGCCGCTATTTCCTCAAGAAGTTCCTCGTCTATTCCGTATACAACGTGTTCGTCCTTGAGTGCCTGCCGCATAGCTTCCACTGTTATATCCTTGCCGGAAAACTGCGGTGAAAATACGCACATATTCGCTTCCAGGTGGTTGTCGCTTACAACCACCTTTACCGATGCGTCTACATTCAGCGTAGGATTGTTTTCCTGCGGGCGTTGCATAGTCTTATTGTTAAGCTCGATGCCGTCAAGTGACGCAGTAGCTTCTTTTTCAAGTTCTATAAGCTCCGACATGGATATATCCGCCATTTTTTGTCTTTCCGTCTTTTCCATCGGTGTACCTTCCTGTCGTAAATCTATCGTGTCAATCGTGTCTGTCGTGTCATATAGTCTTGTTTCCCTTAAGACTTGACATTATCTCAAGCGAGCCGTCCGACGCATTGAACGATACCGTTCTGCCGTAGTTAAGTCCCGTGTCGGATGCGATTATAGGCACTCCGAGCTTTGCCAGCGCTTTTTTGGTGGCCTCAACGTTACGGTCGCCTATAGACATAGCAGGTGTTGTGGTAGCAAACATATTCGCTCCGCCTGCTATTTTTGCGGTTATTCTCGATGCCGCCGCACCGTTTTTTATCATGCTTTCATATAGAAGCTGTATGCCCGTATCGGCAAACTTGAATTTGTTCTTGTCATTCGGTATAGCGTTGCTGTCAGGCAGCATTATATGCGCCAGTCCCGCTATGCCGAGCACTTTGTCTATCATACATATCCCGACACAGCTGCCAAGAGCATAAGTCACCAGTACATCCGGCGACTTGCACAGCTTCTGGTCGGAGATCCCCACGATTATCTTGTTCACTGGTCTTCAACCCCCAGTTTCCCAAGCAGAGTTCTCAGCGACTCTACCGTAGGTATAAGAAGCATATCGGATTGTATCTCAACTGAATCAATCAGAAATTGTTCGCTTATCATGAGTACCCTTTCATACGCCTCGGAAAGCTCCGTTGCAGGAACCGTCATTATAGCTCCGAGCATATCCGTTGTAAGCGCAGGTACCGACATATCAATGACCATACCGCTGAGATTTGCGATAGCATTGACATAACTTCCACCCATTATATTTCCTATTTCGCTCAGTACCGATATATCATCGGCGCTAAGCTCATACAGCGAAAACGAGCGTTCGCCCATAATACCCGTTACGATAGTTTTCGCAAACGCTTCTTCAAGCAGGAACATTATCATTCCGTCTGCGTCCCCTTTAAGCCGTATCAGTATTCCTACCACCAGCTTGTCGGGAGAGCCGAGCGACTCTATTGCGTCAGCTACGTCCATAAGCCTTACCTGAGGCACCTGCATATCTATGCTCCTGCCAAGAAGCTGTGACAGCGCCGTTGCGGCATTACCCGAGCCGATATTCCCTATTTCCTTAAGCACATCAAGCTGTACCGGGCTTAAATCATCGTAACTGTTTATCATAATAGACCTCTGAAATTATTAATCTTATAGCTGTATATAACCGCACAGCCTGCCGGTATATCTACCGACAGACCCACGGTTAAAATTCAGGATCGAAGCATCGTGCCTTATCCCCTTAAGTTATTGGTTATACGCTCCAGCTCATCGGCTGTCTGTACGACCCTTGCGCTCATCTGGTATGAACGCTGTGTTTCGATAATGCGTACCATATCGCCTGCAATATCCGTATTGCTGCGTTCGAGTGCCATTCTTATCTTGTCGATACTCCTGTCGGCAACCGCCTCTCCCGACCTCTCTGTAGCAGTCATCTTGTTACTGCCGAGAAGTTCGAGTCCAAAGTTGTTGTCGAATGTGTACACACCTATCATTTTCGTAAGCGCCTCATAGTCCGGCTTGCTCGTACCTTCTATAAATGGAACTGTAATGTGGTTTCCCTCATAGTCAAGCACAAATTCTCCGTTTGCGCTTACAAGCTCCCAGTGGTCGCCTATCTGCGACATCTGGAAATCGCCCGCTCTTGTGTAGTTTACATCGCCGTACTTATCCATTACCGCAAAGAAGCCTTCTTCTGTCGGTATGGCAAAGTCAAGGTCGTTATCGGTATATGTAAATACGCCCTCGCTGTACATAAGCTGAGTGCTGTGCACATATTCGCCGTGACCTGTCTGCCAGTCAGGCTCCGTATTTCTCTGTACCGTGTAGATACAGTCCGCAAAGCTCGGACGGGAAGCCTTGAAGCCCACCGTATTCACGTTTGCAATGTTGTTTGAGTAAACGTTAAGTCCTTCCTGCTGTGCAATAAGGCCCGTCTTACCCGTGTAGAATGCAATGTTCATGACATATCCTCACATCCGGTCATTTTACAGCTTGATTATCTCGCTTGCCGCTCTGCCGTTGATAGTATCCATATACTTCAGCACAGCACTGCTTGCTTCAAATAATCTCTGCGTTTCCATAAGAGAAGTAATCTCCTTGTTTGCGTCAACATTTGACTTTTCAAAACAGCCCTGGATAATATCATACTTCTCGCCTTCGGGTATCGTCATATCCCCGTCATAAGAAAACAGGTTGTTTCCTACCTTTGTAACGTCTGCGTTTTCGGGTATGTAACTGAGCCTCAGCCTTTCTATGACCTCGCCGTTTTCGTTCAGGATATTGCCCTCGTTGTCAACAATGAAATCATCGTTTCCGATATATATCTCACCGTTTTGACCGAGTACACGCCCGCTGTCGTTAAGGCATAAATAGCCTTCTCCGTCAAGCTCAAACTGACCGCACCTTGTCTGATATACATTTCCGTTAGTACCCTGTATATTGAAATACACGTTTCCCTGAATACCTATATCAAACGGGCTTTCGGTAAATTCAAAACTGCTCTGCTCAAGGTTGCTCTTGCTTGTATCAACATACGTCTGCACGAATTTGCCGCTTGTCTTTCTGCGGTTGCTGACAAGTATAAGCTCCTCCTGGAAGGTGTTCATTCTTATCTCGTCCTTCTTGTAGCCCGCCGTGTTGATATTCGTAAGATTGTTCGAGATAGCGTCAAGCGACCTCTGGTGGTTAAGCATGGATTGCGTCAGATTGTAAAATGCTCTCTGCAAGTTTTTTCACCTCCTTTCGTAAAGCGTGATTTTCCGTATTATAAGCGAGCCGGTAAACCTCCGACCCCTTGATTATATCATATCAGTTTTCACATAAATATGCAAGCCTTTCAGCCGTTTATATAGCTTTCCAGCTTGTTTTTGAGCGTCAGCATAGCCTTTGAATGTATCTGGCATACTCTTGACTGCGTAATGCTCATAACCTTGGCAATTTCCGAGTATTTCAGCCTTTCGTAGTAATACATTGTCACTACCTGCTTTTCCTTTTCGGGAAGCGTGGCGACAGCGTCGGCTATCACCTGTTTTTTTTCACGCTCATACATTTTTGCGTCGGCGGTTTCGCTTGATGCCGAAATATTTTCGTCAAGATTATCCTCGTATAAAAGCTCCTCAAACGACAGCGTTATCATTCCTGCCGTATTCGCCATCAGCTTTGAAAGCTGTGCGGTGGTCATATTCATACTTTCTGCAAGCTCCTCGTCTGTCGGAGTACGGCACAGCTCGGAATTAAGCCTTGCAAAATTATCGTCAAGCTGTTTCGACAGCTTTCTGAGCGTTCTCGGAACTCTGTCCAGCTTTCGCAGATAATCAATAACAGCGCCCTTTATCCTGATACCTGCGTATGTTTCGAATTTTACATTCTTCTCGGGATCGAAGCCGTCTATAGCCGCCATAAGCGCAATAACGCCTTCATTTATAATATCGTCGCTTTCCGCATATCCGGTGTAGATATTACGCATTGATACCGCTATCATTTTGACAAGATCCATATACATCAGCACGATTTCGTTCCTGACGTTCATATCGCCTGTCAGCCTGTATTTTTCAAGAAGCTCGTTCAGCCGCTCCTTGCTCTGCACTGCCATAGAACACTCCTTTCCCGGATATTTCCGACCGTGCGGCGTTTACATCGCTATATTGCCTATAGCCTGTATCTGTGCCGTATTGTCGATTTCGCTGTAGGACAACACCGTTATATTCGGTATGAACTGGTCTATCAGTTTCTTGAAATATATTCTTACTATCGGAGAGGTCAGTATGATTATATTCGGTATAACATCCTTTACCTTGTCAATTTCTCCGCTTGTTATGTTGACGATTTTTTGTATAAGGTCGGGATCCATCGCAAGATAGCTTCCTGCTTCGGATTTCTTTACGCTTGCCACTATCGTATCCTCAACCTTCGGGTCAACGGTAATTACTCTCAGCGAGTTTGCCTCCGCAAAGCGTCTTGTTATGGTACGCTTGAGCGCCTGTCTTACATATTCCGTTACAATGTCAATGTCCTTAAGCGCACCTGCGTGGTCGCCAAGCGTTTCGAGTATAGTTTCCATATCCCTTATCGGAACGCCCTCACGCAGAAGCAGGCAAAGCACCTTTTCGAGATAACCGAGAGAGATAGTGCCTGGTATAAGGTCGTCGATAAGAGTTGGATTGGTCTGCTTTATGTTGTCCACCATCGTCTTTACGTCCTGACGTGACAAAAGCTCACTGCAGTGCTGTTTGATGACTTCTGACAGATGAGTTATCATTACAGACACAGGGTCGATAAGCGTATATCCCGCAACGTCAGCCATTACCTTCTTGTCTGCACTTATCCACTTCGCAGGGATGCCGAACGCAGGCTCAACGGTGTCTATGCCGTCAACAGGGTTTACCACATCTCCGTTGTCAAGCGCTAAATAGTGGTCGGAAAGAATTTCTCCTCTTGCGACCTCCTCGCCCTTTATCTTTATAACATACTGGTTCGGGTTTATTTCGGGGTTGTCCGTCATTCGTACCGACGGTATTACCATACCCATATCCATCGCAAACTGCTTACGGAACATTACCACACGGTCGATAAAATGACCGCCGCTCTTTTCGTCTACAAGATGCAGAAGGCTGTAGCCGAACTCCATCTCTATCTGTTCAACATTCAGCAGCTTGAATACATTGTCAATATCCCTGTAGTAGTCATTGTCAGAGGTCGGCTGATCCTGCATCTTTGCAAGCGTTTCACGTTCAGCCTGAGCGGCAAGAGCCGCCTCTTTCTTCGCCTTTGATTTTGATAATCTCCAGCCGAATATAAACAGTGCCGCACCGACACCGAGAAGTATCAGCTTCGGGAAGCCGGGGATAACCATAAGAGCGGCAATAACAATGCCGGCTATCATCATTACGTTAGGCTGAGAGGTAAACTGCCTTTTAATATCGGCATTGAAGCTGTCTGTGCTTGCCGCACGGGTAACTACCATACCTGTAGCAACAGAGATCATAAGAGCAGGAATCTGCGAGCAAAGACCGTCACCGACTGTTGCCAGCGAGTAGGTGGAAAGCACAGAGTTTATATCCTGTCCGTGCATAATACCCAGTACCGCACCGCCGATAAGGTTTATGAGCGCCGTGATGATAGAAATTATAGCGTCGCCCTTTACAAACTTCGTAGCACCGTCCATTGCGCCGAAGAAGTCGCTTTCACGCTGTACTTCCGCACGGCGTATCTTTGCCTCTTCATCTGTTATTGCGCCTGTGTTAAGGTCTGCGTCAATAGCCATCTGCTTACCGGGCATAGCGTCAAGGGTAAATCTTGCGGCAACTTCAGATACACGCTCAGAACCCTTGGTGATAACAAGGAAGTTTACTATTACTATGATTACGAATATGATAAATCCGACAATAGCGTCACCGCCCATTACGAATTCACCGAACGTCTTTACGACCTCGCCGGCATAGCCTTTTGAAAGTATTCCTCGTGTAGTCGATACGTTCAGCGACAGTCGGAAAACCGTTGTCAGAAGAAGTACAGTCGGGAATATCGAAAATTCAAGCGCTTTTTTTATGTACATCGTCATAAGGAGTATGACGAGAGAAAGTCCTATATTTATTATCAGAAGAAAGTCCAGTATCGGAGTCGGCAGAGGAATGATAATCGCAAGCACGATAAAAATAACGAATACCGCAAAAACATTCGTCATCATCTTTTTAACCATTCGCACCGCTCCTTTCTTGTTCTTTCTCTTTCTCTGTCCGGACTTTGCTTGTCCGTATTTTATAATTATTTATATTCAATGCGAAATTCCGCACCGCATTTTCCACTTTTCGTAGGGGAGGTTCTGTGTACATTTTTTTGGTTTCGCATTCTGCAAATCCGGTACAACATTTCATAGCTTTCGTAGGGGCGGCGCTTGCTCCGCCCGTTGCATCAAGCCTTGCCAATCTCACAAACCTTGCAAAAGCAGCAGAACCTTAGCACTACCGCCCTTGCCTTTCAATGAACGCTTTGTTGGTTTCGCTTGTCAAAAAACTTTAAGCTGACATATTCAGCTTTTCGTAGGGGAGGGGCTCGCCCCTCCCGTTGCATCAAGCCTTGCCATTCTCACAAACCTTGCAAAAGCAGTAAAACCTTAGCTTATTACTACCACCCTCGCAAAGCTCGCACTGTCTCTCGCCAAGAACATCAGCACAATCGTTAAACCCCGCCGTTTCGCCATCTGTCGCCAAATTGCAACATTTCCAAAGGCGGAATTTGTTGCGGCTCACAGCCGCAAAGGCGGAATTTGCAGCGGCTCACAGCCGCAAACACCTCACTGTTTGCCTATCGTTCTCTCGGCGGCAACGTCTTATGTTGTTCCTCATATACCATCGCCAACACCTCTGCCACCGCAGTGTAAAACTCTCTCGGTATCTCCTGACCTATGTCTACCGCCTCATAAAGCCCTCTTGCGAGCGGACGGTTTTCAGTGATATATACATTATGCTCCTGCGCCACTGCAACTATCCTCAGTGCCAGTGAGTCTGTACCCTTTGCCACGACAACAGGCGCTCTGTAGGCTGTCTTGCGGTCATATTTAAGAGCAACCGCATAGTGAGTAGGGTTACGGACAACCACATCTGCGGACGGCACCTCCTGCATCATACGCTGTTGTGCCATTTCCTGCTGTTTACGCTTTATCTTGCCCTTTATCTGCGGGTCACCTTCGAGCTGTTTGTACTCGTCCTTGACCTCCTGTTTTGACATCTTGAGCTTTTTCTCAAATGACCACCACTGGAAAACATAGTCTGCCGCCGCCACAAATACAAGCATAACGAATATCGTTACAATAAGGCTCATCGCCGTTTCGCTTATATATGCAACTATCTTTATCACATCTGTATCTATCAGCTTTTTGAACTCGTTTATCCTGTCCATTATCTGAAAGTACAGTATGGCGACTACTACGATTATCTCGATAAGTCCCTTTACAAGCCCTACAAGCGCCTGCATCGAAAACAACCGCTTGATACCCGTAAACGGATTCAATCTGCTGAATTTCGGCTTCATCGCCTC
>ULVT01106471.1_pt1 | contig 12962 bp, 7 predicted proteins | sample 1959701 | NCBI WGS metagenome assembly ULVT01 (sample SAMEA4835793, study PRJEB28245) | human gut metagenome | biome: gut microbiome; material: fecal sample | place: Denmark | collected 2008
CAGTTGAAGCCCACGCAAAAGGGTCTTCCGGGCATCCTGATCGAACTGAAAGCGGAGAAGAATTGCAGCGACGAAAAGCTGAAAAAGCTGTCCGAGACAGCCTTGCAGCAGATCAACGATAAGAAATACGAAACCGAGCTGACGACCTCCGGGGTCAGGACGATTTATAAATACGGCGTGGCCTTCAGCGGTAAAAAGGTCGAAGTGGCAGTCGGATGAGAATTGAAAACAGAGCCACACCCTTGCTTGTGTGTCTCTGCCTTTTTTATAACGAATTCATGATGTTCAGCAAACTCTGGTAGCTGTCTACATCGTGGTATACGACATTACTTGTGGACATCTCATTGAACAGCTTCTTGGCGCAAGAGATTTTCGCCTGCTCAATAGGACGCAGCTCAAGACTTTCCATTGTGCCTTTCGTTTCGGCTATGAAGAAAATATGCTTGACCTTGCCCTCATAGAAAGCGATTGCCCAGTCCGGCGAATAGTTGCCCACCGGTGTAGGGATTTGGAAGGTTCTTGGCAGCTTTGCATAGACACACACCTCGTCTGCTGCGTCCAAATCCTCAGCAAACTTTCTCTCAATGCTCTTGTCAGCAGAGCCGTCCGTGAACACATAGTCCTGAATGGCTTTCTTTGCAAGGAACGCCTTATCAAAGCTCTGTGTTGCCTTTTCAGCCGTGAAGATAGAGCTGTCATATTCACCCTCAATGGTATCGTAGGAAATATGCTCCACGATCATTGTGGCTTTCTGCTCATTGATGAGCCGGATGACCTTTGTGATGAACTCCTCCGGGTTATTCCTGAACATATAGAGCTTATCCACACGGATGCCTTGCAGAATCGCAGAAACCGTGCGCCGTGTCAGAACGGTGCCCTCTGCGATTTTTCCGATGAGGTCGTACTTGATCTGACTGGTTTCGGCGTGTTTGAGCGTCTGCGTCCGGGTTCTTTCGCCGGTGAAGGATGCCCCACGCTCGATCTCATACTCATTCATCTCCGTTTTCTGCCGTCCGATGGTGGCCGTGTATTGCAGCTCGGAAACAAAGAGCTTTTCGTCAATATGGGCAATGGCGTTGCGGATCAGCTCGGCACTGTCAAAATCAACGGTGTAGGCGTACTTGTGGTTGATCTCACGCCACAACGCCTGAAACTCTTTCTTGGCAAAGTTCTCGTTAAGCGGGTTATCCTTAACCTTGGTTTCGTGACCGTCAGAGAACATATCCTTGAGAACGCTGTCATCATAGACTGCCTGAATGAGCGTGTGGATACCGTCTGTCATCGGTTTGAGTTCCTCCGGCAGCTCCGCAACAGTTCCGTTCTTAACATCCTGACGATACTTGTCCGTTACCTTGCGCTTCATATCCACATAGCCGTTCTGAATAAGGTAGAACTCAATGGCATTGGCTTTCTCGTCGTCGATAAGCGTCGGTACATCGTCCACCTTGACATATTTGCCCTTGAAGTATTCGCTTGTCGCCACCGTGGGTCTGTCATAAAGCACGGTCTTAATATCCGACTGCAAGTCCGTCACAAAGGTCTTATAGCTTTCACTGGCGACTACCGTCAGCGTGTTGATCTCGTGAACGCTGTCGCCGCAGCTCTGCACATCCATCCGGTTGCCGTCCTGATTGACGCAAAGGCGCAGACCACGACCGACTTCCTGCCGCTTCGCCGTGTTGCTGTCAGAGTGCTTCAGAGTGCAGATTTGGAACACATTCGGGTTATCCCAGCCCTCACGCAGTGCGGAGTGGGAGAAGATGAACCGTGTTGGCTCGTCAAAGGACAGCAGCCGTTCCTTGTTCTTCAAAATCAGATCGTAGGCAGAAATATCGTCGGAGAACTCGCTGCCACGCTTGAGCTGGCTATCCACGCTGCGCCCGGTTTTCTTGTCGATGCTGAAATAGCCCTTATGCACCCGGCTTACATCGCTGCAAGTGGATTTGAGATACTTCTGATACGGCGTGTCAAACATCGTAATGTACTCGTTCAGAATGGCAAGATACTCCTGCTCAAACATCACGCCATATTCGCCAAGCACCTCGTCGCCGTTTTCATCATACTGGCGGTACTTTGCCACTTCGTCGATGAAGAACAGGGACAGGCACTTGATGCCCATATTAAAGAGCTTTTCCTCTTTCTCAAAGTGGGAGAGGATAGTTTCCCGAATCTGAATGCGGCGCATATCCTTTTCGGACACATCGCCCACCACATCACCGGCTTTGATGACTTCGCCGTTGGTAAAGGTCACGGTGCCACGCAGCGGGTCAATTTCAGAGATGGTATACCCCTTGTATTGCTCCATTTCTTGAGAAACAAAGTAGAGGTCGTCCCCAACGCCGAGAATACGGGTTTCCCGGTTGATGGACTTGTTGTAGCCGATCTCCAGCTCAATTTTTGCCATCGGCGGCTTCTTGCTGGAAAGAATGATCTGCTCAAGGTAGAGGTAGCTGTCCGTACCACGGAAGTTCTTGACCTCAAAGCCCTTGACCTCGATCTTCTTGACCAACCGCTTGTTGAAGGCGTCCAGCGCATCCAGCACATAGACGAGGTTGTGATGCTTGGCGTGGGTAGCCGAGTAGTTGAGTGAGAACAGCGGATTGAAGTTTTTCAGTGCCTTCTGCGTCACATTGCCGCCCATCTTCTGCGGCTCGTCCAAAATAATGATCGGACGGTTCGCCTTGATAACATCGATCGGGCGGCGGGAGCCGAATTCATCCCGCTTGGAGTAGATGATGCGGGCTTCCTTGCTCTTGCCGTCCTCTTTCAGCGAGGAGGCAAACGCCTGCGTGTTGATGATCATCACATTGATGCCGGAGCTGCTTGAAAAGTTATCCAACTGGTTCAGGTTGGAGCTGTTGTAGATGAAGAAGCGGGCTTTCTTGCCGTAATGCTCCATAAAGTGGTCTGCGGTGATCTCAAAGGACTTCTTCACGCCCTCACGGATCGCAACAGAAGGAACGACCACAATAAACTTGCTCCAGCCGTACTTCTTGTTCAGCTCGAACATCGTCTTGATATAGACATAGGTTTTGCCCGTGCCGGTTTCCATTTCAATATCAAGGCTGCAACGCCCCAAGTCTTTGACAAGGGAAGAGGATAGCTTGATGTTGTTCTGACTCTGCAAGGTCTGAATGTTGTGCAGAATCTGCTCATCGGAAAGCTCTACCGCTTCATTTTTATAACCGGTATCGTTCAGCGGATCGACGATTTCAAGCTCCTCACCGGACATACCGAGGGTCGTCTGATACGGCTCCGCTTTGACCTTGCCCCGGTCACGGATATAGCTGATCTTATCGTGGAAGCCCTGCCCCTGAAAGACACGCACAACGGCATCAACCGCATCAGTTTGGTATTGTTGTATTTTGAAATTAAATTTCATCAGGTTTTACCTCGCTTAATACGCTTGTCGCCAGCTTCAGAACCGAAAGGCATCTGTGAAACAGGTAGTCGTAATGTTCATTACAACCGATGTCTTTCTTATCCGTTTCGTGATGGCGAATTCTAAACCTGTTTCCAAGTTTGGTAAGCGCAGAAAACTCCTCTTGCAGCATTGCTTTGTAATCAGCATCTCCTTTACTTATTACATCAAGCAACCTGTCAGCGGAGGTCTTTTTGTCGTACTGCTGATAATATGTCTTGATTCGTTCAAATGCATCCCAAACTTTTTCTGTTGCAATACCGATTTTTGCTTCTTTATAAAGCTGAAAAGACTGTTCAACAAGTTTGCAAAACTCGGTATCATTGATTCTGAACGCTGCTAAATCAAATGAAAGCGTAGCCTGCTCTGCCAATTCCATTTCAAGCAAATCAATGATTGTTTGAGCATTTCTGTAAACCGCGCCACTGTAATATTTTGCTTCCTCCATACAATCAATGATTGCAGGAAGTTCTTTGCCAAACAGCTTCTCGGCACGGCTCATATCATCAGCAAGGTCAAAGCCTTTATAGTCATTCTCCAAGTCATATTTTAACGCCAAAATGATCTTTTCTGCGTATTGCCTGTTCATTACAACACCTTCCTTACTGTGTCGGGGCTGTAGGTGGCAAAAATCTGATCGAAGTTGGTTGCCACGCTGTCGCTTGCCATAGAGCTGTCACGCATCACAAAATAGTAAGGCTTCTGCTTGGCAATGGCTTTGATGGTTTCCTCGGTCACATTGCTGTCGAAGCAGGCGATCAGATAGTTGTCCTCCACATTGAACACCTTCTTGCCGGCAATGGTGGTTTCCTCAATTTTGCCGGAGAGCAGCACGCCCAAATCCAGCATCACTTGGAACAGCAGATCCTCCGGCGTTCTGTCCTCTTTGATATTGTCCTCAAGGTGGGAGAACAGACCGGCTTCATACTCCGCAGGGTTATAGTAGACCTCTTTCATATTGGAGGTATCACACTTCAGAACACGGAAACCGATATCAAGGTCTTGCGTGGTCAAAGGGCTGTCCTCTTTGATTTTCTTACCGGCACGACGGATGCGCTCCTTGCCAATTTCGCAGATGTTCTTGTAGCCCGCTTTATAGGCTTCACTCTTTTCATCGGTTCTTTCCGGCAGTTGAACCATAATGAATTTTCTATTACCTCCGTCTTTTGCGTTCAACTGCATAACAGCATGAGCGGTTGTTCCAGAACCGGAGAAAAAGTCTAAAACATACGCACCTTCATCGGAATCCGTTCCCATTTCAATAGTCCTCATTAGCATTTCAACAGGTTTGGGATAGTCGAACACTTTTCCTTCCATCAACTCTTTTACCAAAAGAGTTCCTTTTTCTGTGTTTGTGTCTTTATCCCACCATACCGAACGAGCCATCATACGACCTTCTCGATATTTTTCAACAATCATATAACTACCGTTACGCATTGGCTTTGCCTTGATATTTACATTAAGATTCTCTTGTGATTTTTGTTTGCCCCATCTCCAAACAGTATTCACACCTTGAGACTCAAGAGGATAAAGCTCAATCCATCCGTCCTTCGGCTCCAATGAAATCTCATGCAACCCATGTTCATCCTCTGTTGTCGGATTGATATAGAAAGGGTAATAAAGATTTGGACGATTTTCCTTGTTAAACTTTATATTTCTATTACGCAATTCTCTCAATTCAAATCCACCAAGGCTGTCCAACATCTTAAAGTTGTTTTCCGAATCTTCGATAAGATTGATAACAGCTTCCGGAGATTTTTTATAAACAAATAAATAGTCGTGCATTCTAGCAACTCCACCATAATCTCTACCTCTTGGGTTGCCGACTACGGTGATTTGTCCAATAAAATTGACAGCGCCAAAAACTTCATCGCATATCTTCTTCAAATTTGCGGACTCATTGTCATCAAGACTCACGAAAATGACGCCATTAGTAGCTAAGAGGTCTTTAGCAAGTCTTAACCTTGAATAAATCATATTAAGCCAGTCGGTATGAAAGCGACCGTTGCTCTCGGCGTTCTGCACCATACGGTTGCCGTCCTCATCGTACTGCCCGCTGTTGGCAAGGTACTCATCTGTGCTCTGAGCAAAATCATCTTCATACACAAAGTCATTTCCTGTGTTATACGGAGGATCAATATAGATCATCTTGATTTTGCCGAGATAGGTTTCCTGCAAGAGTTTTAACACTTCAAGGTTGTCGCCCTCGATATAGAGGTTTTCGGTGGTATCAAAGTCCACACTTTCCTCCCGGCAGGGGCGCAGCGTCTTGTTGATCGGGGCATTGGCAAGAAGAACGGACTTCTTCTTGTCCGGCCAAGTGAACTGATAGCGCTCCTCGTTGCCGTCCACCACGGTGCAGGCAATTTCCTGCATCAGCACATCCTTGTCGATCGCCCGGACGACCTCGCCGCTTTCGTTGATCGTTTCCGTCACGGCGTTGGGAAACAACGCCGCCAGCTTTCTGAAATTTTCATCAGCCTTGTTTGCTGTTTGCATTCTCAATTTATCCATTATGAATTTCCTCTGCTTTCTTTCCAAAAATGGAATATGGGATACTTCTTGAATTCTTCTTGTAATTGAGTGTCGAGCTTTTCAAAATGCAGTTCTGCGGCAGGCTGTTGATCTAACAGCAGGTACGCCCCGACAAGGACATCTTCTCTAACACCCGGCGTTTCAATTACCCGAAACAGTTCCTTAACCTCGTCTATCGTTAGTGCTCGTTCACGCTTTTCGATTTGTAGCTTGTTTAGCAGTTTTACATCGTAGGGCAAGGATCCATCATTTGAAGCAAAAATCCAATCCGAAAAAGATCTTGCCACAGATAGAAATTCAGTCCTTGAATTAGCCTTGTCGTATGCTTCAAGCAATTCAAGCAAGAAGAAATTTGCCATTGTAATAGTTTCTTCGTGTTGTGCGGTATTTTGGAATGACGGCAATAAGACATCATATCGAATATTATCGGCTTTTATCAAATCGTCTGCATGGAGTATTGCATACTGCGAGATTGGCAATTTTTCTCCGGCTTCATTTTCGTACACGAGTGACATCTCGGTTTTGAAAAAGTCGAATATACGGTATGTACCATCTTTTCCTTCGATTTTTCGCAGGCAAACTATAAATTTCAGCTCACCTATATCTATTGTAATTATCGGGGGCAAATCGGTTCTTAGATGTTCTACCGGCTCCTTATCTACAAATGCAGTAACAAGATAGCCAATATGTTCCCAGTCTTTATCCTTTAAGGTCTTTATGCTCAAGTCCTTTTTGCACCCAAACAGATCAAGCAAGGCAACAATCTTTTTTGCGTATTCAAGTTGTGACTTTGCTTCTTCCAGCTTGAAGTTCGAAAAATTGGCACCTTTGTAATCAAATGGAACATAAACCCCATCACATTGAAAGCTCCCGGTTTCGATGTATGAAATCAAAAAATCCAAATCTACTATCAGGGTTCTCAATTTATCAGAGCTCTTATAGTTGATTTTTACCGTTCCATCGTTTTTGGATGCCTTTATCGAAAAGCTCTCTCCAAAGATAGTCGTAACCGTTTCTGCATCTTGGACAACCCTAACGGTTGAATAGAACAGCCTATCTCCTACAGAAACCTGCGCATTTAGCATTTCCTGCGTTGTCAATTTCTGAGGAAAAGCCTCGATTGGCTGTGGAATAGCGCTACCCTTGATTTTTGCGTAAATATATACTTCATTTTTCAGCAAGGCTGTTTTCGGGTCAATTCCGCCGACAGTTGAAACGGGAACGGTTATTCCTTCCAACACGCCTTGGCTTTCAAGTTCTTCGAGCGACAATAACTGAGCGCTTGAAAAGCTCGCTTGTTTCTGACAGTTTTCTAAGCACTGGAAGAAGATCATTGCCTTCTCGTTCGGGTCTGTCGGAAATTTTTTGAGCTTAATGCTTTTGCTTTTTTGCTTTTTTGCTTCTGCAAGATATACTCTGAGTTTTATCGGAGGCAATTCAGCATAATAGATCTGCCGTGTCAATCCGTTATGCCCAATATAGACGACAAAGAAAACTGCTCCGCCGTCGTAAAGGTAATTGTTGAGATCGGTAGTTGATACCGGAAAAGATATTTCTTCTTTGCTGAAATCATCGTTTTCCGTGCCTTTGATTTGAACCGGAAGCCGTCCTTTAAGCTTTTCCTTCTTTTTGCTTTTGTCGCTATAAATGTAGACAAAGCCATCCCAAGTCGGCTCTTTATCGTTGTCCGCAATGAACTGATCCAGAAAATCGGATACAACGACGCTATCCCTGACGGCATTGACAGATAGAGTTTCAATCGCTTTTCGATCCAATTTTATTCCTCCAATTCTTTTTTGAGCTTTTTTATCTGCTGCACAAGCTCAAACTTCTTTTTCGGCTGTTTTTCAGCCCGTGCCTGCTTTTCCAGCTTGGCAATCTCTTTCTCAATTTTCTGTCGGCGCTCATCGGCTGCTATCTGCTCATCAAGGGTATTGCCGTCTGCGATGCTCACGCCGCCGATGTCCACCGCGATGTTTTCCCATACTTTATCGAGGTTCAAGCCCCGCAGTTCAATGGTACAGCTATCGGTGGGCTTCCAATCCGTCTGCATCAGCTTGGTATGGTAGATCGCCAGCTTGCTTTGCCCCTCAAATTCAAGCACAAACAGAATGTTCTGCGGAATGAGCTTTGACAGCGTGGCAACGGTTTTTTCATCAAAGTCTTTCTTCTTCAGTGTCACAAGCAGGACAAAGAAGCTCCCGACTTCCTCTCCGGCAGGAATGTTGATTTTCGCCGGTGTGATCTCGTTGACAATGGTGATCCTCGATATATCGGCGTCGATTTTCCCCTTTGCCGCCGTGTTCATTTGGAACTTCGCATAGACAGCCTTCTTCGGAAGCTGCTTGCTCATTTCAGTTGACTTTGGAAGTCCGAGCATACTCTCACCTCATCGCACGACCAAGAAGCATATCAGCTCAAAGTCGTCCAGTCCTTTGATTTCGTTTGACAGGAAGCTGACCTGACCGCCGCCTAAGAAGCTGTCAATATCGCTCTCGTCCTTTACTTCAATGATGGAAGCAATTGCATCGCCAAGCAGTTTGGAAAGCTGCGACATATTTCTGCCGTCACGGGTTTCTTTGTTGAACGGCTTGTAGGCTTCGGGAATCGGCTCCGTCTTGCCTTTGCAGAGGAAACGCATTTTATCAAGCATCTGCTTCGGAGAAAGGTGGTCGCAGATGACCTCCCCGTCATTGCCGATATACACCATATAGAATGGGTGCAGCCGGTTTTGATTGTCGATGTTCACGCTGTTGGAACGGTTCTTCAAAACATAGATCACACCGGCAGGCGTATCCTCACTTGCAGGAACAACCGAGTGCAAGCCGAAGGGCGTTTTGTCTATGTCGGGGTGGTGCTTGATATAGTCGAGCAGGTCGAGCCGGAACTCGTTTAACCCCAAGTCCATAATGGAGATGCCCGTTGTCATATCCTCAATGTCTACAACTTCATCCTGCAAACGCTTGAGCTGTGCCTTTCGGTATTCAAGGTCTGTCTTTTCTTCATCACTGAGCAGGTTATCATCGCCCGTAGCGGTCATATCCACGATTTTCATACGGGTTTCAACTTTGGCTTTCAGATTGATGTAATCGTCAAGGGTCACATCAGGCCAGAAGTTCACAAGCTGAATGACCTTGTTGCGGCTTCCGATACGGTCAATACGCCCGAATCGCTGAATGATGCGGACGGGATTCCAGTGAATGTCGTAGTTGATGAGGTAGTCGCAGTCCTGCAAGTTCTGACCTTCGGAAATACAGTCGGTGGCAATCAGCACATCAATTTCCGTCTTATTCCCCGGCATCAGCAGTTCCTTGTCCTTCGAGATAGGCGAGAAGCAGGTCAGCACCGTGTTCAGGTCGGCACGGAGCTTGGGGCAAGTCGTCCGACCCTCAACAGAGCCGGATACCATTGCGGTGTTCAGTCCATACCTATCCTTAACATAGCGGCTGACATTATCGTAGAGATAACCGGCGGTATCCGCAAAAGCGGTGAAGATGATCAGCTTTTTATTGCCCTCATTGATGGGATGAGTGATTTTGTTATCAATCACCCGGAAAAGCTCTTGCAGCTTTGAGTCGTGTTCCGGTGTAATATCTCCAACAAACAAGGTCAGCAGTTCAAGCACATCGGCATCTTTCGCCAGGCTGTCCCTCCACGATACATAGTCCATATCGGCAAGGTCAATTTTGACTTTCCGTCCGAAAGAGAACAGCTCGTCCGAGTTCTGATCCTCGGCATCAAACTCGTCCATATCGGAAATATCCGTCAGATCGAGGGTCGTACCGGAGTGTTTATCAAAGCGGTCAATCGTTTCTATCGTGCTGTTTATCAAATCCTTGATACGGGTCAGAGTCAGATTGAACGAATAAACAGAGCTTTCCATACGCTTCATCAGGTTGATGGCGGTCAGACGGCGGATGCCCTGCTCGCGGTTCGCCTGCGTAAAGCCGACATTGACCTTGTTATCTCCGTACAGTTCAGCATACTTCTCCATCTTACTTGGCAGAATGTAGTGCGTCGGCGTATAGATCGTCAGTGTCAGGAGCATAAGCTGCTCAAAAATCTCGTTGTAGCTGATGGCTTCCTTCAGGTCAGTAAGATGTGGACGAAGTGAGATCGGCTTTAGCCTTGTCGGGAAGGTGCCGATGTCTGCCATATCATAATACTTCTGAATATGCTTTCTTGAACGGGCGATGGTAACGCTGTCCAGCACCTCAAAGAAATCAAAGTCCAACATTTTGAGCAGGTTTTCAGTCGTGCGGTCGCACGGTTCCCACTTGCTCCAAGTGTTGAACGCCCGCTGTGCGTTCCTGAAAATTTCGTCGATGGAACGGGTAGTGTTGAGCTTTTCGTCTATGTAATCCGTATGCCCTTCATACGCAAGAGCAAGCTGATTTTTCAGATCGTTGAAGCGGTTATTAACCGGCGTTGCAGAAAGCATCAGCACCTTTGTCTTTACTCCGGCTCTGATGACCTTCTTCATCAAGGTAACATAGCGGTTATCCTTGGTGTCCTCATCCGGGTTCTCAACTAATTTGCCGCCATTACGGAAGTTGTGGGACTCATCAATTACCACAAGGTCATAATTGCCCCAATTCAGTCTGCCAAGGTCAAGCCCGTTGGATGTGCCGTGGGTGCGGTTTAAGTCGGTATGATAAAGAACATCGTACCGAAGCCGGTCGGCAGCAATGGGGTTGTTGACATAGTTATCCTTATAGGTATTCCAGTTGTTCGCCAGTTTCTTGGGGCAAAGCACAAGAACGGACTTGTTGCGGTTTTCGTAGTATTTAATAACGGCAAGGGCGGTAAAGGTTTTACCAAGACCAACGCTGTCCGCAAGGATGCAGCCGTTGTATTTTTCAAGTTTATTTATGATGGCAAGGGCAGCATCCTTCTGGAAGTTATAAAGCATCCCCCAAATCTTACTTTCCTTGAAGCCGGTCGCTTCGTTGGGCAAAACATCTTCGGACATATCTTCCAAAAACTCATTGAAGATGTTATAGAGCGTCACAAAGTAGATAAAATCGGGAGAGTTTTCGTTATATGCGGCGGTAATGCTGTCAATTACTTCATCAGTAACGACTTGAAGCACCTTGCTGTCATTCCATATCTCATTGAAATCGGCAAGCAAAGTGCGGGCGAGGGACTCATCTTTCACGATTGTTGTGCTGATTACATTGCCTTTCTCGCAGCCAAGCTCAACCGTAGTGAAGTTATTGATAGGCGTATAGCCGACGCCGTCAACTACGATTTGCCCCTGAATGGATTTGTCGCTGACATTTGACTTGAAAGTGACTTTCTGTCTGATCCATTCTGCACACTCTCGTGCAATAGCTTTTTGGGTCAGCTCATTCCTGAGCTTGACCTCAAACTCTGTTCCGTAAAGGCTTCTTTCACGAGTCAGGCGAGGGATGTAGAACTCACGCCGTTCTTTTTTCGCCTTTTCGGTCACAAAGGTCGGAGAGGTGAAAATAAAGCGGAGTTCCTCAATCTGCGAGAGCTGTTCTTTCAGCTCCTGAAAGGCATAGATAGAGAAGCAAGCCGCCGCAATGGACAGTTTGCTGCCTTGCTTGATTTCAACGGACAAATCGTCCTTTAGAGTCTTTGTTGTATTATTTATAAACTCCATAACTGAATTCTCCCACATTTCAAATCAGTTCTTGCTGCTTGGCAATCGGGAACAATTAGATCCAATAGGCTCGTTTCGTCAACAAGCATTCCAAAGTGCCAAATTGGCACTTTGAAACCGCCGTGTTGGCACTTTGGGATTTCGCCAAAGTATCAATTTGATACTTTGGAAGCCAAAAACTGATACTTTAGGCATTACAAATCTCCCGCCCGGAAAGCCGAAAAGCTCTCGTAATAGTAGCTCTGGTCGATGCCCTTCCTATACACTTCGCGGCTGTTTATCTCGTCGGTCAGTGCCGCCTCCAGATACATCAGCGGCGCAAAGCGGAAATTGCCTTTTGCCAGGTTCACCGTGCGCAGCTTACCGGCAAAGTTGTAAATATCTTCAAACAGATATTTGTGAATCACCTGCAAGGTTGAGAATTTACCCGCCGGTAGGGTGTCAAGCACGCCGCTTTCAAACAGTTCTACCACCTTTTTCTTGCTGAGGCGTTCTTCTTCCCGGGCAAGATCGGCGGAGCTCGTCGGCCCCAATTTATTTTCCAGTGCCATAATGCACCTCCAAAATAATTACTTGTCCGCCGCCACGCCGGACTTCATCCAGGCATCTACTTCGCTGACCTTGAATTTCCAGAGGCGGCCTATTTTCGCAGCGGGCATACTTCTTTTCTCTATCCAAGCGAGCACCGTATCACGGCTGACGCCGAGGTATTCGCAAATCTCTTTCATTGAGTACCAGCGTTCGATGGTCGGTTCTATTAAAATGTCCTCACTTTCAGGCGGTTTCCAATAGCTGTAATTATACAATTTAAGTATATCACAGCAAGGTGAATTTATCAAGGATTATTGCGGATTTACGATGAAAGCAGAGGATAATCCCATACTTTCAAGAATGAACTTCTTGCTTTTTTATCACAGGGCCTTATCAGATGGGGGAAATATTCGCTGAAAATTCGCTCAATTCACTCTAAGCGGGTGAATGGAGCGAATTTGGCTTGCAAACAGAATCGTAAAATGGTCAAATCTGCAAATCTGTTTTTCACACATTGGGCTTTTCCTTCAGGCTGCGCTATTATGTTGATGTTGATGGAAACCCAGACGGCGAGCGTGAAGGAGGAAGAGTATGTACAACGAAAATGCCGCATTCCCGGAGTTTCCTGAGCAGTATCACGATTCCATAGAAATTGATATTAGGGTTCATAGTTGCGCTCCTCCCTGTATCTGACCATCTCTGCGGCACAAGCATGGGAACCGTCCGAGGAAGGAATCAATAGGAGGTAATGGTTGGACCGGCGAACAAAGGAGAAAGGAATCGAATGCAAAAATATAGGAGGGGGTGGACAATTCCCATGCTTCTGCCGCAAGAGTGTGGTCGCTC
>ULVT01008313.1_pt1 | contig 12898 bp, 10 predicted proteins | sample 1959701 | NCBI WGS metagenome assembly ULVT01 (sample SAMEA4835793, study PRJEB28245) | human gut metagenome | biome: gut microbiome; material: fecal sample | place: Denmark | collected 2008
GGCGACGAAGCGACTTCGAACACGCCCTGCGCCCACGCCTCCTGAGCGCCGACGGAAACACGGCCGCCGTCGGAGGGACCGCCGGAAATCAGTCGGATCGCACTGAGCAGCATCGATTTGCCGGCTCCCGTCTCGCCGGTGATCGCCGTCATACCGCCTGCCGGGGCGATCAGCGCGGAACGGATCGGACCGAGATTGTGGATCTCAAGCTCTTCCAGCATGCCCTGTCACTTCCCGCTTTCCGGTTTGCCGGTTCCCGGGAACGATTGCCCATGATGCGTGCCGCCGGTCTTGCGCGCCTGCTCGCGCCATCCGACGACGGGCAGGTCGAATTTGGTGACGAGACGGTTCGTGAACGGCACGCCGGACAGTCGCGCCAATCGCAAAGTGCATTTCGATTCGCGCACTTCGATGCGTGTGCCTTTCGGCAGGGCGCGCTGGCGGCGGCCGTCGCAGCAGATCCAACCGTCGGACGTGGAATCGTCAAGAATGTCGATGGCGAACGTGGAGCCGGAGCCGATGATGAGCGGACGTGCGAACAACGCATGCGCGGCCAACGGCACCAATTGCAATGCCTTCACATTCGGCCACATGATCGGCCCGCCCGCGGAAAACGCGTAGGCGGTGGAACCGGTCGGCGTGGATACGATCACGCCATCGCAACCGAAGGAGCTCATCTCCACGTCGTCGACACGGATGGACAGTTCCACCATTTTGCCACGGTCGGCGCGTTCCAGCGTGATGTCGTTCAACGCCCAGTCCTCGATGGGTTCCGTCGCGCCCGGCAGCCATACGTCGACGTGGGCGATCATACGTTCGTCGATGGAATAGTCATGGTCGGCGATCCGGCGGATGGCCTCGCTCATCTGGAAGCTTTCAAATTCGGCAAGAAAGCCGACGTGGCCCAGGTTCACACCGAGAATGGGCACTTCGGTGGCATGCACCAGTTCGGCTGCGCGCAGGATGGTACCGTCTCCTCCGAGCACCACCACGATTTCCGTGTTCTTCGGCACGGCGGGCGTCCTGCTGCCAAACTCGGGCGCTTCGATATTGTCGATGATCGTCACTTCGAAATTGGCGCGTCTCAACTGCTCGACGGCTTCTTCGACCACCGTGCCGCTTTCACGCAGACGCGTATGCGTCACCACCACCGCATGTCGGGTACCGATCATCGCAAGCCCTTTCGTATAACGGGCGCCCCATGCGAGGTGCCACTACCCGCCAGTGTAGTCGAACAAATGAACGAATGACGGCAGCGGGTGTCCAGAACACGCCGCAGACGTCCGAAGAGTCCCACGGAGCCACCGCGGAACCGTCGAACGGTACGCCCATGGCCCGTTCGTCACACTACCGTCTACAATAGCCCAAGGAAACGAAGACCGTTTATACAGACAAGGAGCGAGGAACAGCATGTCCAACCTCGTCTTCGACGAGTCCTCCTCCAATCGCGAGGCCTCACATGGCTATGCCTGGTGGTTCTCCGGGGACACGTTCGAGAAGGCCATGGCGGAGGAGCGCAAGCCGCGCAAGCGCAGCCTAATGCACAGACTCACCACACATCCCGGACGTCTGACCATCCTGTACTTCATGATGTTGGGCGCATTGTCCACGCTGCTCCTGCTCACGCCCGCCGCCACGCCGAAAGGCGAGAAGACGACGTTCACCACCGCGTTCTTTACCGCGATCTCCGCGATTTCGACGTGTGGCATCTCCATCGTCAATTCGACGACGCATTGGTCCGCTTTCGGCCAGGCCGTGCTCATCTTCTCCGTGCAGATGGGCGGCTTGGGTGTCATGACGTTCGCTTCACTCATCGCCTTGGCCGTGAACCACCATCTCAAGGCCACGCAAAAGCTGCTGACGGCCAACGAGCTGGGCACCACGAAACTCGGCGAGATCAAGGGCGTGCTCACCGTGGTCATCGCCACCGCGTTCACCATCGAAGGCATCACGTTCGTGGCGCTGTTCCCCGGCCTGTACAAAGTCAATCATGGCAATGTGCGGCACACGCTGTGGGAATCGTTGTTCTTCGCGGTCATGGCATACAACAACGCCGGCTTCACCCCTGACGGCGCCGGCCTGCATGTCAACAATTGGGCTGTTGGCCTGCCTATCCTCGTCAGCGCGTTCTGCGGCACGCTCGGCTTTCCCGTCCTGCTTAACCTCATGCGCTCATGGCGCAACCATCGTCCGCCGAAGCGTTGGAGCCTGCATACCAAGCTCACGCTGACCACCACGTTCTGCATCGTGCTCGCCTCGTTCACCTGGTTCCTCCTCATGGAATGGAACAACAAACTGCTGTTCGCCACCGAAGGCGTGGAACCGCGGTTGTGGCATGCGATGGTGGCGGCCGTCATGCCCCGCAGCTCCGGCTTCGACCTGTCATGGATGCCGGGCGTGAGCGACGCGACGAAGGTGTTCCTGTCCATCGTCATGTTCATCGGCGGCGGCAGCACTTCGACCGCAGGCGGCATCCGCGTCACCACATTCGCCGTGATTCTGTTGACCTGCCGCGCCGCGTTCACCGGACGCCATGACGTCAACGCATTCCATCGTCGCATCCATTCGCAAGCCGTCATGACGGCCGTGGCCGTCACCACCTCATGTCTGGCACTCGTCACCATAGTGTCCATGACATTGATGGCCATCACCGGATGCTCGCTGAGCAACGCGCTGTTCGACACCTGCTCGGCGTTCGGTCTGGGAGGCTATTCGGTCGGCGTGGCCAGCGCTTCTAGTCCAGCGGTCCTGTACATTCTCGCCGCGACCATGTTCATCGGCAGGCTCGGTCCGCTCACCATCGCCTACGCGATCTCCAGGCCGCGCAATGTGGAGCCGGTCCGCTACCCCACCGAGCAGATCGTGGTCGGCTGAGCGGATTCGTCGATACGGTTTCTATACCCGCAACTTCCTATACTTGAATCCGGAACAGAACATCGAAAGGTACGCGAACAATCATGGCTAACAACACCAGAAGCGTTCTTGTGGTAGGACTCGGCCGTTTCGGCAGTTCCGTAGCCACCACATTGGATACGATGGGACAGGATGTGCTCGCCGTCGACAAGGACGGCGAACTGGTGAACCGCTGGTCGTCGCAGATCCCCACCGTGCAGGCCGACATGACCGACGTGATGGCGTTGGAGCAGATCAACGCCTCCGATTTCGACACGGCGGTCGTTGCCATCGGCGACAGCGTCGAAGCGTCCGTCATCACCGCCGGCAATCTGCTGGACGCGGGCATCTCCGACATTTGGGCGAAGTCGGTGTCCAAGGAGCATGCGCGCATTCTGCAGCGTATCGGCGCACGGCACATCATCAACGCGGAGACCGATGCCGGCAAACGCGTAGGGCACTTGGTGTCCGGCAACTATCTGGACTACATCGAGCTTGAAGGCGCGTACAGCGTGGTGAAGATCCACACTCCCCCGCATGTCGTCGGTTACTCCATCGAGGATGCGCGCGTACATGAACGGTTCGGCATCACCGTGGTCGGTGTCAAATCGCCGGGCAAGGAATTCGAATACGGTTCGAAAGAGCTGATTATGCACCGTAACGACGAGCTCATCATCATGGGCAAGCAGGATCAGATCGACAAGTTTTTGAGGGGCTAGGCCCACGGAACATGCAAAAGGCCGGCGGTCCATATGGGATTTTTCATATGGGCCGCCGGCCTTTCATTTTTACGCTATCGATTGGCGGAGAACGGTTTACGCCACTGCATACAGCAGATACTCGATGTTGCCGTGCGTGCCTTCGATCGGTGAGACCGCCGTGGCGCGTACATCCAGTCCGTTGGCTTTCGCGCAGGCGGTGACGGTGTCGAGCGCCTGTTTGCGTAAGGTTTCGCTTTCCACGATGCCGTTTTTGCCGAGGTTGCCTTTGCCGACTTCGAACTGCGGTTTGACCAGCAGCACGACGTGTGCGCCGGGCGCGGCGATGCGCGCGATGACGGGAATCACGTATGTCAACGAGATGAATGACACGTCGGATACGATCATGCTTGGCCGGTACGGCAGATCATCCGCTTCGACGTCGCGGATGTTGACGCCGCTCATTTCGATGATGCGCTCGTTGCCTGCGATGCGCGGGTCAAGCTGGCCGTGCCCCACGTCGAGCGCGATCACATGCGCGGCACCGCGTCGCAGAAGCACGTCGCAGAAACCGCCGGTGGACGCGCCGATGTCGAGGCAATCGAATCCTTCCGCGGAACGCAGGCCCGTCTGGGAGAACATGTCGAACGCGCCGACCAACTTGTAGGCTCCACGGGAGACGTAATCGTCTCCCAGATCGGCATCAAGCGTGTCGGCGGCCGTGACTTTGAGCGACGCTTTGGATGCGACGATGCCGTTCACCCGGACCTTGCCGGATTCGATCAGCCGTTGTGCTTTGGAGCGGCTGTCCGTGACGCCACGCTCCACCAGCGCGATGTCGAGTCGGACGACGGCACCGGAATCGTCATTCATGTTGCGCATACGCACGTGCGGCAATCAGGCGATTCGGAATTCCGGCACGATCATGCCGTCGACGCTGTGTCCGCGATCCGCCGCATCCCACATGGCGGCGCAGGCCGCACGAAGACCGTCGACGCTGGTGATGTCGGTGACGTAAAGACGATCGCCGTCGACGCACGCCTGCACGTCGCGGCAGCTCCAAGCGCCAGCCTCATGCACGACTTCGGGGGCCGGCTCGTTAAGTCCGGTCAGGTCCTTGGCGATGTAGGTCGGACGCAGATGCTCCGGAGCGAACATCAGCTCATGCGGATTGGTGACGCCGGTCAGCACGGCCAGGGAATCATAGCCGCCACGATTGCCGGCTTCGATATCGGTATCGAGACGGTCACCGATGGCGAGGCATGCTTCCTTGGCCACTGGTTCGGCACCATCATGCGCGGCAAGCAGTCGGGCTTCGTCATACATGGCGGATTCCGGCTTGCCTGCGGACGAAACCGGTTCCACACCAGTGGCGTTGATGACGGCCATGATCATGGAACCGCAACCGGGGGCGATGCCCAGCTCACGCGGAATGGTCAGGTCGCGGTTGGTCACGAAATACGTGGCGCCCTGTTCTACGGCGTAGGCGATTTGCGCCATCTGGTTCCAAGACATGTCCGGGTACCAGCCTTGGATGGCCGCGACCGGCTTGTCTTCGGCGGAATCAACCACTTCAAGACCCTGCTTGGCGACTTCCTCACGCAGATGCTGTGCTCCGAGCACAAACACTTTCGCACCTTGCGGCACCGCACGGGCCACCATACGGGCAGCCACCACGGACGAGGTGATGACCTGCCATGGTTCGACGTCAAGGTCGAAGCCCTTAAGCTGGTCGGCCACCACGGATTGCAGTCGGGAGGAATTGTTGGTGGTGTATTCCACCGTCATGCCGAGGCCTTCGGCCTTGCGGATGCTCTCTGCAGCATGTTCCACCGGATTCTTGCCACGGTAGACCACGCCGTCAAGATCAAGCAGCGCCAGCTGGTAGGCTTCGCTCAGCGGACGGGTTGTGGATTTCAGCATTGTTTTGCCGCACCTCACTCGTTGTCGGAATCGGCTGCGGATTCGACCTCATCCTCAGTCTGGTCGTCTTCGGAGTCGCCCGCGTTTTCGCCGTCACCGGCAGGCTCGTCGTCGGACTCGGCGCCTTCCTTGGCCGCTTCGGCATCAAGCTGGGTCTCATCGTTGGTCTCGCCGTTCTCGTCGACGGCCTCGGAATCGTCCTCATCCTCGTCTTCCGGCGCATACTGGGCGTCATCTTCGGAAATGCCGAGCTTGTCCATAAGCTCGTCGTTCAATTCCTGCATGTCGTATTCGATGACCAGATCGTCGGAGGTCTCGTCCTCTTCGGCATCGGCGTACTGCAGCTCAAGCTTGTCAAGCAGCTGGTCGAGGGCCACGGCCTCATCGGAGCGTCCGGCCTGCTCGAGGAAGTACTGTTCGGCCTGCACCGCACGCATGCGGTATTCGCCGGCCAGACCCTTGGAACGGCCCAGCGTATGCACGATCTCAATGGCCTTATCCCACAGCTCGAGGTCGCCCAGCGCGCCCGCGTACACGAGGAACATCTCGGCCTTGGATTCGCCGCGCAGATACTTCGCGTCATCGCTCATGGCGGTTTCGATGGCCTTCTTCGGCTCGCCCATACCACGCTCGCAGTCGGCGATGAACGGCAGATAGTCAAGGAAACCGTTCATGCGGAACGCGGTGCGGAACTCACGCAGGGCCAGTTTGTAATCGCCCTGACGGTAGGCCACGAACGCAAGGGTCTCACGCGCGAAATCAATACGGGAAGCCTGATGCGCCACCCACTTGGCGTGTTCGAGCGCCAGCTCCGGATCCCTTTCCTCAAGCGTGTAGGCGGCGAGGATGTGCAGGCCGATGTTCTCCGCATGTTCCTTGGACAGGCCACGCAGACGCTCACGGTCATCGGTGGACAGCATGCTCCACTCGATGCCCTTCGGCATCTTCGGCTCGCCCGGGCGACGATGCGTGTACGGGTTTTGCGACGGGAAGCTCATCGTGCCGTCGGAATTGCGACGTGGCTTCGACAGGTATTCACCACGCTTCGCCTCGCGGTACTCCATCTTCTCTTCACGGGTGAATTCGCGGCGCTCCTCGCCTTCCGGACGCTGGTCGCGATCCTTGTGGAAGTCACGACGCTGGTTGTCACGGCGGAAATCCCTGCGATCGCCGTCACGACGATCATCACGACGGAAATTACGACGCTCGCCATCACGGCGCTCCCCGCGGCGGTCATCGCGGCGGAAGTCCCTGCGATCGCCGTCCTTGTGGAAATTGCGGCCGCCACGACGCTCACCATCGTCACGGCGGAAGTCACGACGGTCACCGTCATGACGGAAATTGCGACGCTCGCCATCACCATGGCGGTCGTCACGATGGAAATCCCTGCGATCGCCGTCACGACGGTCATTATGACGGAAGCCGGAACGCTCGCCATCACGCTGGTAGCGCGGATTGTCGCCGCGATTGCCACGATAGCCGCCGCGGCGGTCGTCACGACGCTCGCCATCGCGGTTGAACTTGCGCGGACCGTTGTGGAAACGACGCTCCTGACCTTCGCCTTCGCCATCGCGATGGAAATCGCGGTCGCCACGACGGTATCCGCCGCCATTGCCCTTGCGATATCCGCCCTTACGGTCATCGTTGTGGAAGCCGCCGGGCTTGTGTCCGTAGGACTTGCCGCCGTTGCCGCGCGGCTTGAATCCCTTGCCACCGCGGTTACCCGGCCTGCCCGAGCCGTAGGACTTGTGGTTGCCGTAGGACTTGCCGCGCGATCCGCGCTGTTCTTCTGCCATGCTGTTCCTTATTGGTCTTGAGATACTTGCGATTATTTACTTACGATTGCCTATGCGTCTCACGCCTGTTCGACGACGCCGAGCGCCTTCTTGCCGCGGCGGATGAGCACGAAACGACCATGCAGGAAGTCACCTTCCTGCAACGTCTGTTCCTCATCCTCCACGCGCGTGTTGTTGAGGTACACGCCACCGGACTTGATGGTCTTGCGCGCCTCGGAAATCGACTTGAACAGGCCTGCCTTCATACCAGCCTCGGCCACACGGTCGCCGGCTGCGACCTTGGCGAATTCCCCATCGACCTTCATGCCGTCGATAGCGGCCTCAAGCGTGGACTCATCGATGTCCGCCAGATCGCCGCCACGTCCGAACAACGCGCCGGCAGCTTCGATGGCCTGGCGAGTGGCTTCCTCGCCATGCACGAAGCTGGTGACCTCCCATGCGAGGGTGCGCTGCGCCTCACGCGCGCCCGGATTGGTCTTGCTTCCCTCGATAAGCCGTTCGATTTCGGCCTTTGGCAGGAAGGTGAACGCCTTGAGCAGGTTCTCCATCTCGCTGTCGGGACGGTTGAACCAGAACTGGTAGAACTTGTAGGGGCTAAGCATCGTGCCATCCAACCAGACGGCGTTGCCTTCGGACTTGCCGAACTTCTTGCCCTGCGCGTCGGTGATGATCGGGCTGGTGAACACGTTCACGTCCACGCCGCGCACCTTGTGGATCAGATCCAGACCGGAGGTGAGGTTGCCCCACTGGTCGGAGCCGCCGATCTCCAGCACGCAATGGTACTCGTCGAACAGGTGCAGGAAGTCGTTGCCCTGCAGCACCTGATAGCTGAACTCAGTGAAGGAGATGCCTTCCTCGGAGTTGAGGCGACGGGCCACGGTGTCCTTGGCGAGCATGGTGCCCATACGGAAATTCTTGCCGACGTCACGCAGGAAGTCGATGACGTTCATCGAAGCGGTCCAATCGTAGTTGGACACGAAACGTACCGGATTGCTGCCTTCGGTCTCGAGGATGCCGCCGATCTGCTTCTTCAGACGATCGGCCCAGCCGGCCACGACGTCCTTCGGGTTGAGCGTACGTTCGCCCGACTGGCGCGGATCTCCGATCAGGCCGGTGGCGCCGCCGACCAACGCGATCGGATGGTGTCCTGCGGCCTGCAGGTGGCGCATGTTGATGAGCTGAACGAGGTTGCCGATGTGCAGGGAGGCGGCGGTCGGATCGAAGCCGCAATAATAGGTGATGGGCTCTCCGTTCAACGCTTCGGCGAGTCGATCCCTGTCAGTGGACTGGGAAATCAACCCGCGCCATTCCAGTTCATCGAGGACGGAATCGAAACCGGCCTCCTTGAAATCGATGACGTGAGCCATAACTGTGCTTTCTCCCTATCGAATTGTGGACATTACCGCGTTTTACGCACCCTACAGTTTCGCAGAAGACACAGACAGCCGCGTGTGCCGTTTTCCATGTTTTTATCAAAGCGATCACGGAACATGCCGGTTAAAATCGAAAACGGAATCTCATTGACGAGAAGAAGGGAGGCCTGCATGGATCGCAAAGGCATGAAGGCCAATGCAAGGAAAGCCTATAAGAGACACTATTGGATGATAGTCGTCATCTGCCTGTTCGCTTCGGTGTTCGGTGTCGCCTACAGTTCGTCGACATGGTCGGTGAACGCCAGTTCCCCGTCCGCAACCGTGCAGGAGGATGGCACAGCGCAATCCGACAACGTGTCGAAAGTGTTGGAGAACCTGCTTGTCGGCGATGAAAGCCAGGCACGCAGGCAAGTGGAGCACAATCAGGAGCAGATCGTGCAAAACGACACCAATGCCATGATGGGGCGTAAACGCGGCGTGTTCGCGTCTCTGCTCAACTCGTTCTCATCGGGTTCGGTCATTCTGTCGATGGCCGATGCGGCCAATTCCATCGTGCATAATGACGGCGTCGCCGTGGCCGTACCAATCGTCGTATCCCTGGCCGTTTACCTTTTCGTATGGCTGTTCGTCCAGCAGACATACCGGGTGGTCATGATGCGCATGCTGCTTGAGGGGCGGACCTACGACAAACTTCCCGTGAGCCGTTTCCTCTACCCGATCACCACGCGCAAATGGTTGTCGATGGCGAAGGTGATGCTGCTCGAGAACGTGTTCCTGTTCCTGTGGACGTTCACCATCATCGGCGCGTTCATCAAACCGTATTCCTACCGTATGGTGCCCTACATCGTCGCCGAAAATCCGAATATCGGGGCACGGGAGGCCATCAGCCTGTCCAGGCGCATGATGAAGGGTCACAAGTGGGAGTGTTTCGTGGCCGACCTGTCGTTCCTTGGCTGGTGGCTGCTCAATCTGTTCACGCTCGGCTTGAGCGGCATCTTCTATTCCAACGGCTATAACGCGGCGTTTTTCGTCGAATATTACGTGCATGTGCGCGGATTGTCCAAGGATTCGGGATTGGAGGGAAGCGAGCTGCTCAGCGACGAATACCTGTACAGCAAGGCCTCCGCTGAGACATTGCATGCCGCTTATGGTGATGTTGCCGAAACGGTGGAGCAGTTGTCCAGCAATCTTGTTCCGGTGGACAAGCCGAACGGTTTCGTCGGGTTCCTGTCCGAATGGTTGGGCGTGCGTATCCTGCATGCGCGGTCGGTGACCAAGTATGAGGAGTATCGCGAGCAACTGCATCAGATCGATACCGGCAGGGAGATTCTGAACGGCGCTATCTATCCTGGTCGTCTGGCTCCGGCGCCGATGGCGTTCCGGTTCCGCGAATCCCGCACCGTCAGCTCCGATCGCAGCTATTCGTTGGTCAATCTGGTCATGATGTTCTTCATCTTCTGTTTCGTGGGATGGGTATGGGAGGTGAGCCTCGCCTTCATTTCCGAAGGAACGTTCGTGAATCGTGGCACGCTGCATGGGCCATGGCTGCCGATCTATGGCACCGGCGGAGTGATTATCCTTATTCTGCTGAAGAAGTTGAGGAAGAAGCCCTTGTTCGAGTTCCTGGCCGCCATGGTCTTGTGTGGCGGGTTGGAGTACTTCTCGTCCTGGTATCTGGAGAAGACCCACGGAGGACAACGCTGGTGGGATTACACCGGTTATTTTCTCAATCTCAATGGTCGTATCTGTGCCGAGGGTCTGCTGACGTTTGGTTTGGGCGGTTTGGCGATCGTGTATCTGCTGGCTCCTGCATTGGACAACTTGCTGAGTCGTATCGATACAAGAAAGCTCACCGTTGTGGCCGTCGTGCTTCTGGCGTTCTACTGTGTGGACCAGGCGTATTCGGCGCAGCATCCGAACATTGGTGCCGGCATCACCGATTACAAGGGGTCGGCCACATCGCAAGTGTCGTAGCTCCTATCCGATGTGATGCATAAAGGGATTTGCCCCGTCAGCGTGCGCAACGCAGGTTGGCGGGGCAAATCGTTTTTTGGACACACGCTATACGACACGTGTGGCCGGTGGAAACTTACTTTCGGCGCAGCATCTCACGCACGGTTTCCATGATCTTGCTGTATTTGGTGGAGTCCGTGGAACGCATGCGTGGGAAGGAGCGGATCATACGACGTTGCTGCCAATTCAACGCGGAAGAGACAAGCTGACGCATATTGGCGACACGTTCCTGCGACGATTCCGACAAATCATGCATCTTTTCCCGGAACTCCTCTTTGCCCCACTGCCAGGAGTCTCCGGCCTTCTCCGCACGCTCCTGCACCGCTTCGCTGAATTTGGCGAGACGCTCGGACAGACCGACAATGCCCACCACGGTGACGATGGTGTCGATGATAACGACGATGGCGGCGACCGCGCATATCACGTGCACGGCAAGCAGCGGAATCATGGCGGTGAGCCGTTCGACCTGCGGCTGGACCACATCGATGATCAATACTCCGCCGAATCCGAATACGATTGCGCCGAGCAGACAGATGCGGCCTTGGATGTTGAATCGGTAATGGCTGTAATCCCACCATCTGGCGTGGAACAGCTTTTCCATGCCCCAAGAGGTGATGTACTCGAGTATGCTCGCGCCAAATGAGGAGATAAGGAAAATCTCGATGGGATTCGTGAAGTCATGCAACAGCACGATCGCAAGCACCGCGCCGCATCCGTAAATTGGGCACAACGGCCCGTTAAGGAAACCACGGTTGACCCATCGACGTTCCGAAACGGACACGAGAACCGACTCGTACACCCATCCGATAAAGGCGTACAACAGGAACCAAAGGAACAAATATTCGAGTGTGAGCGCCACAGCCATCAGCTCCTGTCCGTCGGTTGTCCGGATGCGGGTTTGTCGAAACGATCGAAAGAGAGCGTTTCCTTCGTGGCGCTGATTTTGTCGGCCGCGGTGACAAGGTATCCTTCGATGTACTTCGGCGGATAGGGAGTCAATGGGAACATGTGATGTTCGATGCTGTCCCGTTCGATCTGGTTGAGTTTGAAATCCCGTATGGCGTTGCACATGGCCGTTTCACCATGTGTGAATCCGTGTAGCCGATGGGTGCCGTTGTCCCAGTCATGCCAATCGTAAAGAAAGTAATCATGGAGCAAAGCGGCGCGAATCAACGAACGTAGATCAACCCTATTCCACAGGTGCAGTCTGTCTGCCAGCCAGACGGACAGACAAGCCACACGAATGGAATGGGCGAATGTGGTGACCACGCCATGCTGGTAGCAGACCCTTTCGATGGCCATGTGGTCATGTTCCAGAATCTCCCGGCCGTGCGCGTAGACCAGCCGTCGTATCTGCGTGCGCGTCAACAGCACCGCTTTTTGCTCCTTGCTTGATAGGGATTACTTGAGCAGGGATTCGGGCGACTTGTATGCGGAACCGTCAGACACGGAGTTGGCGAAGGCGCGTAGCTGCTCGATGGTGGTCTTGGCGGAAACGATCTGTTCGCGCACGCGCAGCGGGGAGGTGCCTCCCTTGCCGTTGCGGGCGGAGACGGAGCCTTCGGTGGACAGCACTTCACGCACCTGCGGGGCCTTGTCCGCCGGCAGGAAGTCCTTGAACACGTTGATGAAGTCCTCGTCGGTCAAATCCCACAGCTCCTGGCCACGGTCTTCGGCAATCTTGACGCAGGCGCCGGAAAGCTCGTGCGCGTGACGGAACGGCACACCGTTCTTGACGAGCCATTCGGCGATGTCGGTGGCAAGGGCGAAACCGGTCGGGGCTTCGGCTTCGAGGCGTTCCTTGTCGAAGACCATGGTGGCGACCATGCCGGTGAACGCCGGCAGCAGCACTTCAAGCGTGTCCACTTGGTCGAATACGGCTTCCTTGTCTTCCTGCAGGTCGCGCGCATAGGCTGTCGGCAGGCCTTTCAAGGTGGCGAGCAGGCCAGTCAGGTCGCCGATGAGTCGTCCGGACTTGCCGCGAGTGAGTTCGGCGATGTCCGGATTCTTCTTCTGCGGCATGATGGACGAGCCGGTGGAGTAGGCGTCATCAAGACGCACGAACGCGAATTCCTGGGTGTTCCAGATGATGATCTCTTCGGACAGGCGGCTCAGATCGACACCGGTCATGGCGGCGATGAAGGCGAATTCGGCGACCAGATCACGGCTGGCGGTGCCGTCGATGGAGTTGGCGGTCACCTTG
>ULVT01054872.1_pt1 | contig 12813 bp, 10 predicted proteins | sample 1959701 | NCBI WGS metagenome assembly ULVT01 (sample SAMEA4835793, study PRJEB28245) | human gut metagenome | biome: gut microbiome; material: fecal sample | place: Denmark | collected 2008
GATTAAATCATATTTGCTGATTCTAGCTCACGCTTGATCTGTAGATAACATTCCTCAACATTCTGGTTGAAAAGGATTCTCATTACGCCCTGTAAATCTGAGAAAATATTGTTCTTGTCACTTTCCTGGCTAATAATACACGTTCTTGCTCTGCCAAGATGTGAATAAAACCAGCCTAGTTCAAAAATTACATTGGGGCGCGCCTGGAAATATTGATTTCCGTCATCTGTTTGAATAATATCATCAGGAGTAAATAACGCAAATGCAAAACCACATTCCGAAGCGTAGTATTCAAATTTTTCGATAATGGTCATCCCTTGGTTTGACTTATCTCCGAGAACAACTGGGACAAGGCCAAAACCTTCGATCAGCTTTTCTAATTCTCTTCGTTTAGCTTCGTTGTGACCATGAATGATAAATACTTTTTTTGAACCCATGACTTGCGCTTCCACCTCTCGTTTGCGTTCTTCTTTCATCGCTTGTACTCGATAAAGATTCAATTTTTCCGCTATTAGCGATCTTAGTATGGCATATTGCTTTTCGCGCTCTAATTGTGCTGCAATCAATTTTGATCTGATTGCATCGTTTTCAGCCGAACGGAAGTATAAATCAGTCGGGTGAAGATTCTGCGGCGTATCGCAAGCGCTCATCATATCCGTATAATGAGTCATTTGATCTTCGAGTTCTTGCACTGTTGAAACGTTTATCTTGTCCTTTTCGACTGTTCTGGAAGATAAGTACTTTTCGGTTGCGTCACACAGAATCGTCCTGCGAGTATCTGTATCGGAAATGCCTGCTTCTTCAAGGCTTTTTTCAACATCATCGAAATCCATCTTTTTCTCACTTTGAGCCATCATAGGCTTTCCCCAAAAAGCGAATATACAGAACCCGACATAATCCTGGTATTCAAGAGACAGAGATAACATGATAGGTAACAAGCTGGAGAGCTTTTTGTTGGCAAGGTCAGAAAGCAGTGAATCAATTTTTTCTGTTTTTGTCATTTTTATTCTCCTTATCCAATTATCCAAAATATTTCTGCATCAGGCTGTCAAACAGTAGTTGTGTTTCGTCCAATGCCTTCTGTACGGCAACTTTTGATTTGTCGGTTTGTTCGACAAAGATGGCGAATTGATCCTGCAGGTTAATTGGTGCTTTCACGACATTAATTTCCAGCAGTCCAGACTTTGAAATATTTTTCATACTACCGCTTGTCCCCGAAGCTATACGACGAATGCTCTCCTTAGTTCTGCTTTGGATCAATACTTGCCACACAAAAATTGGGTTCGCTGTTTCTTTAACATCTGCTCTCCACAATCTATCTGGAAGGTAAATGTGTTCGGGGACACTCCATACATACGCTGTTGCACCAACTAATTCAGCTGTGTTCATACGGCTAATGATGACATCCCCAGTTTTTACATGATGGCTTTCTTGTGGTTCATAGTCAATCGGAAGGTTTTTAATTTGGGTTGCATCAAAATAGTCGTAAGAGACCGCCCCTGTTTTCAACACCTTATTGGGGTTTTCTTCTTCACAAGCAAGACTTTTTCCTGCATTCAAACCAGTGATGTAATATGACAGCGGGACTACTTCACTAATCGTTCCAAACAATTCGACAAATCGGGCTTTGACGAGGTCATCCAGCTTTTGAACCTGCTTTTGGTGCATCCTGATGATGCCATCAACCAAATCCAGCTTTTTACAAATCGCTTCTTGTGTTGCTATATCGATTTCAGTTACGTTAAAACTGGACACATAATCGTCCGTTTTTAGGTTGTGGAGACCTGTTGTTTTATTTTGGAATGTGCATGTACCGCCACTACGGTAATTAGAAAAAAGCGAATAAAACACATATCGAGGATGCCATTTTTCCTGATTTTTTACTCGTAGCAATCCTGTGAAGTTGTTGAAAAGGTAGGTGCGCTCTGGTCCATCAAAATAGATAACACGTCCCACAGGCTGTTTGTCGCTTCCACCAGATTTTTCAATGATAATGTCTCCATTACGAAGATATTTTTCTTCTATACCCTTTTTCACGATATTCCGTGTGACCACGTTGCTGTAATCAGCAATCCCCTCATTTGTAAAATTAGTCGTTCTGAGAACAGGTATTCCGTTCCCGGTTTCATCGTCAGTTCCCCATTCTCCCGAAAGGACTTTCCCTGTGATCTCAATCAGTTTTGCCATCTTTACATCCCCACAAATCCGAATTATTCCTGCTCCAGCAGTTCTTCCAACTTGCTCATTTCCTCGCCAATTTCCTTCTCCAGCCTCCGCAGCTCCGCCATAATCTCCCCCGTAGGCGGATACTCCACAGGCTTGTACTCGGTTTCCTTGTACTTGTTGATGGACAGGTCATAACCGTTGTCCACGATCTCCGCCTTGGGTACGAAGAAGGATTTTTCCGTGCGCGGGCGGTCTTTTTCTGCCTCCAAATTGCGGAAGCGGGCAATGATATCGGGAATATCATTATTGGCGACCGGGCTTCGCTTATCATCCAGACTAAAGCCGTCGGCGGTCATGTCGTAGAACCACACATTGTCCGTGCCTCCGTGTCCGGTTTTTGTGAAAATCAGGATGGCAGTGGACACGCCGGCGTAGGGCTTGAACACGCCGGAAGGCATGGAGATCACGGCCTCCAGCCGGTTGCCGTCCACCAGCTCCTTGCGGATAGCCTTGTGCGCGGTGGACGAACCGAACAGCACGCCGTCGGGGACGATACAGGCACAGCGCCCGCCGATGCGCAGCATCCGCAGGAACAGGGCCAGAAACAGCAGCTCGGTTTTCTTGGTCTTGCAGATCTTCAGCAAATCCGCTGACACGGTATCGGCATCCAGACTGCCTTTGAATGGCGGGTTGGCAAGAATCAGAGAGTATTTCTCCTTGTCCGGATTCTGGTCGGACAGGCTGTCCCGATACTCGATAAAGGGACTCGCAATGCCGTGGGTCATCATGTTCATCGCGCCGATCCGGAGCATGGTGCGATCCATGTCGTAGCCGAAGAACATATGGTTCATATAATGGTCTTTCTTCTGACGGTTGAAGAAGATCTCTTCTTTTCGGGTTTCTTTCAGATACTCGCCCGCCGAAACAAGAAAACCGGAGGTGCCGCAGGCCGGGTCGCAGATGACGTCATCGGCCTTCGGGTCCATCAGCTCCACCATCATGCGGATGATATGGCGCGGGGTACGGAACTGACCGTTGAGGCCGGACTGGCTGATTTTGCTGAGCAGATATTCGTAGGTGTCGCCGCGCACGTCCACCGCCTGGGATTCGCTCATCAGGCGGTAAATCTCGTCCAGCGCATCCACCACCTTGGAAAGCAGCAGCGGTGTGGGCAGCTTGAAAATGGCGTCATCCATGTATTTGGAATAGGCGCTGTTTTTGTCGCCGTGGAGGTTTTTGATAAAGGGAAACACCCACTCCTGCATGACGGAGTACATTTTCCCTGCAGGAAAGTCATGAAATACACTCCATTTGAGCTGCTGACCGTCGATGGTGCGCTCACCCACCTGCACCTCATCGGTAAAGATGCTGGTATAGGGCAGCCCCAGCATGGCGGCCTCTTTTGCCCGGAGATTGTCCGAATCATCCAGGTCGTGAATGAACATCAGATAGGTGATCTGCTCGATCACGTCCAGCGGGTTCACCAGACCGCCCGCCGCAAAAATATCCCAAAGACCGTCGATTTTATTTTTCAGTTCGCCTGTAATCATTTATTCTCTCTCCCTGTTCCAAGTGTAAGATGTGTAGCGGCCACCGCCGAGTTTGATGATCTCGCCGGATTTCAGCAGCTCTGCCAGCGCCCGCTGGACGGTGATCTGACTGATATCCGGGCATGCGGCCATGATTTCGCTTTTGGTGATCTTTCCGAGGTGGTTTTTGATGATCTTGCGCACCCGGTCGGGCTTGGAAAGCCTCTTTGTTGTCAGTAATTCAATTCGGCTTTCAAAATCCCGGTAAGCCGCCACCAGAACGCCCAGCATATAGGTGACAAAGGGCGCATAATCATTCGTCCCCTCGTGCCAGTTGCAGGAGCTGGCTTGCAGGGCTTCGTAATAGGTCTCCTTGGTGTCGGAGATCAGCTTTTCGATACTGATATATTTGCCCACGATATAGTCGGAGCGGTACAAAAGCAGCAGCGTCAGAAGCCTGCTCATGCGGCCGTTACCGTCGTTGAAGGGGTGGATACAGAGGAAGTCCAGTATAAAAATGGGAATCAGCAGCAGCGGGTCAAGCTCTGCATCCTGCATTGCCGCTTCAAAAGCATTGCACAATGTAGCAATGGTCTCCGGTGTTTCCCATGCTGGTACAGGCTCAAACCGAACGATTTGCTGGCCGTCCGGCAATTCTTCGGCAATCACATTGTCCGAGTTTTTGAAGCTGCCGCCGATGGACTTACCGCTGTACTTGTACAGATCCCGATGAAGCTGCAAAATGATAGACGGCTTTGGCGGGATAAAGTCATGACTTTCATGAATTGTTGCAAGTACATCGCGGTATCCGGCGATCTCTTTTTCGCTGCGGTTCCGGGGGATGGTCTTCTCACGAACGATTTTTTTCAGACGTTCGTTTGTTGTAACAATGCCCTCGATGCAGTTGGAGGCTTCAGTGCTCTGTATCTTTGCAACCTCCAAGAGATCAGACAATTCATCCGCCTTTGTCTCGATAAAAAGGTTTTGCTGCCCTTTGTATTCGTGAATTTGCGTCAGGTAGGCCACAACCTCTGGCGTCAGGAGCTTTTTATATTCTGCTTTGAAGTTGAAATCTCTCATTCAATTTCCTCTCTTGACTTTCAATTTTATCATATTTCCGTCAATGATACAATTATAGTATATGCACGAACTCCTTCCTTGTCAACCCCATCTTTATCATCGTTTCAATAATGAATAAATTGAAAATACTTTAGCTGTAATTACCGAACTTAGATGTAGTACGGTGCTTCCTTTCCTGTTCAGCAAAGGAAGCCTGCACCGATCAATGATGCAGGCTTCCTATGTGCTGGTAAAGGGTTTGCGGCATATTCACAACATGAGCTTTTTCGCGGTGTCAATGATAGAAATCGCCGATTTTGCCGCTTCAAACAGATTTCCTGCAGTAAGCAGTCCCAACCCATCGAATATGATCGATGGAACAGGTGCGTTTTCTTTGGTTAACTGCGCAGTGCAATCTACCGCAGAGTGGAACACACGACGGAGTTCTTCCTGGTTCGGCATAGGGGCACCAGATTGCACAGCGGATTGTGTGGAAGCAGACCAGTAATTGACAAAGTTGTCCTGATACGCCGGATAAGAGGCGCTCCACTGCATTGGACGAACCGGAGTCGTCTCCCGATAAGGGAGCTGATTCGCGTATCCCAGCATTCTTTGCCGTCTATAGGTTGCCTCTGCATCTAACTGTGCCTGCTCCGCACGTAACTGCTGCCGCAGGCGAGCGGTCTCTTGTTCGTTTTCTAACATGCGGTCTACAAGATCGCGATAAAATGGATCCTCTTGATACAATTTCCAATCGATTCCCTGCACATTTGCCCTCCTTTTTCATGGGAAATACTCCTATATGTTCCAAGTTCAGTATAATCAAATATACAGTATGATGTCAATAGAATATCTGGCAAAAGTATCAGCACTATCGAAAAACGATTTCTTAGCAATTACGTGGTAAATGATACTATAAGCGTCGTAAAGTAAATATAGCGAGCAGATACATACAATCCACATTGAATGGAATGCGTGTGCGACGTTTGAGGTGGCGAGATAAAACGCAGCACAGAAGGATTTTCTAAAACAGGAATGAAAAACCCCGGTAGATGTTCAGAAGGCATCCACCGGGTCGGTCTCTCATTGATCAGCGCTCTGATCCCGCAATAATCTGCTTGCAATACGTTTTCAGCTTTGGAATATCCTCTGTCAGGATTTCCCAAGTGACTTCCGGGTCAACCGTACCATAGCTATGGGCCACAATGTTCCGCATTCCCCGAATCTGCCGCCAGGGTGCGCCGGGATGCTCTGCACGGAATTCGTCCGTCAGTTTTCCGGCCAATTCACCGATTTGCAGAACGCACAGTGCCGCCGCATTCCGATAAATCGCATCTGCGGAAAATACGCCGTAGTCATTGCCAAAACGACGAATCGTCTCCTCTATCTGGTCGCAATAGCCCACAATATGCTCTAAAATGCTGATATTCCGGTCAAGAGGCTTCATACAGCAGCACCTCGTCATCAGAAATAGAATTCAAAAACTTGCTGTCTAGGCTCCCGGTAGGAATCAAATCCACAGGGATTCCCAACGCATCTTCCAGGTCAGCGGCTAGGCCGCCAAGCTGCAAGCCGCGGATGGCTCCTTTATCAATGCGCAGATCAATGTCGCTGTCCTTGTCAGCATCTCCTCTGGCATAGGAGCCGAACAGATAAATCCGGTCTGCCCCATATTGGGCCGCCAAAGCCGCAACGATTTCCTTGATTTCATCCACAGTATATCGCATATCTGTTTTTCCCCCCTTACCGTGTATTCTACTTCCATTTTACCATGATTATGTGAAAACGGCAATGATTATCTGGGAAATCTGTATTCCTCTTTCCTTATTTAACCTTTTCGGCTCAAAAAGGCTAAAATAACGGCAGCAGACCCGATTTTAACACAAATCCAGGTCTGCTGCCTTTTTCCATTCATTCTCTACCCTCCAAGCGGGCGTGAATTGCATTCAGCCACTCCCCGTTGTATTTGAGTCCGGCAATGGAGGCTTCAGTATGCAATACGGATATTCCCCGCTTGCCAGAGACCTTTCGTCAAGCCGAACTGACGCTCTGTGATCCGTCCCCACGTCCCAAATCCACCATTTTGCCTGGCAGTCCGGAAAGAGAATAAAAATGTTTGCAAATATCTTTGTGGTTATGTAAGTCTGCTTAATTTCGTCGAAAAATTTCCGTCTGGGCCAATCTGCCACCTCATACGTCACAGAGCCATACTTATCCAGAACCCAGTCTGTCAAATCCAGTAGGCAAAGAACGCAAAGGTGAACATTATGCACGGAATACTTCTTCGTTGCCTTATCAGCGATGCGCTCGCGGATGTAGCGGAAGAAGTCCTCTCCGAGGTTCTCGGTTGAATATGTGTGACGCTGGATTCGCTGTACAAAGTTATTTTTCTTCTTACTGTCGGAGGCAATTGTAAACTCAAAGGGAACCCCATTGCAATAATAGTCCGGTTCCGATTTGTCCGGATTCCCTGGTTCCCAGGTGGTTTCAGGAAAAATCAACGACATGAGCTTTTGGATAAAAGGCTCGTTTTTTGTCTTATTCCAAAAATTTGGCGGGAGATACTCAACCACATCGTAGAAAGGCTCATCCATTCTTACACCTTCCAGACCGTTTCATCCCCACAGATGTTCCGGATTTTCAGACGTAAAGGCTGCTGATCGACCCGGATGCAGCCGTCCCAGAATTCTTTTGTTTTCTTCCCGTTGCGAATCACATATCCCAGTTTGTCGATTTTGATTTCGCTGTCAGAATGCCACTCGCCCTCAGCTGCTGTGCAGTCTAAGCTCAGGAACTCGATCAGCTCTAAGCCCTCTTCGCTGATTTCAATGGGTTTGAAAGTCTTTTTCGCGTTCAGCCGGGCCTTGTTGTTATATTCCATGATTTTCCCAAGAACCCGGTCGCTGACAAATCGGTCAATGGTGACGGTATAGCCGTCAAAGAAGCCTTCGGCGGTTTGTTCTGTATGGAATTCCGCGTAATCGCCGATGACCACATCATCAAGCACATTCTTCAAATCCCGCAATTCGATTTCAACCGATGTACTGTCATCCTCCGCAATGAATTTCTGAATTTCGGCCAGACCGGAAATGTCGATGTAATAGAGAATGACTTTCTTTACAGAGGCGTCCAATTCCGGGATTGCCTGGTGGATGACTCGGTTGATAAGGACTGTATCCAGGAGCTTGGAGGTGCTGTCCATCAGGTTGGGAATATAGACCGGCACGGTTCCCAGCCTGCTGTCAGAGATCGCCCCTGCCCAAAAGGAGTCCAGACTTTCTTCACTATGGAGGCCGGGAATCAGGGACTTGATTTTGTCCATGGTCTGTACCGGGTTGCGGTACAGCTGAACACCGTCTTTGACTTCCAGTACATCGAATTCCGCACCGTCCGTTTTCAGGCGGTCGCGGGCGGTCTGGATGGAGTTGATACCAATGTCGCAGTGAATGAAGCGGCGACCCAGCTTGTGGGCAACTGCGGCGGTAACACCGCTGCCACCAAAAAAGTCGGCGACGAGCATGCTCTCATTTGAAGATGTTTTTATGATTCTTTCAAGTAGTTGCTCCGGTTTTTGTGTAGCATAGTTCGCATTCTCCACGGAACCTCCTTGAACAGGTGGAATGTCCAGCCAAATATCTTGCAAAGGTACTCCGGGCGACTCGTCCAAGTAATTCTTTTTCTGTGGAACAGCGCCTGGCTTAGTTTGAACTATCAGTCCCTTTTCTTCCAATTCGTGAATAGTTCTTTCGCTATAACGCCAATATCTAGATACGCCCATAAACTCGTAGAATGGATTTCCCTTAGCAGCTCCACCAGTACCGATCATAGATACCAGACGGTACCGGCGACCGTCTCTATCTTTATAGCGAAAGAAATTGTCAACGTATTCTTGCGAATAGGGGGTATACACTGTATTCAAGATATAGCTGTCGGCCATACTATACAAGAAAATCACGTCATGAAGCCGTCCCAGATGTTTTGCGCCCTGCCCAACATCAGAGTGTGAAAATGTTCGCTTCCATATCACTTCATTGATAAAATTGTCCTCTCCGAAAATTTCATCCAGAAGAATTTTAACGTAATGTCCAATATGGCTGTCTAATTCCACCCAAATTGACGCTGTCGCGCTCATGACAGATTTTATCGCCATGAGGTTTTCATACATCCAGCTCAGGTATTTTTCTTTATCCCAGACATCCCCGTACATCTTTTCCTCAAAGGATTTTAGGTCGGCAATGTCCAGTTCCTGCTCCGCCTGGGCAATGGCTTCCGCAACCTTGGGATTCCGGCGGATATACACCTGTTTGGCATAGTCTGCCCCACTGGCAAAGGGCGGGTCAATATACACAAGATCAACCTGGATACCCTGCTCCTTGAGGTAGGCACAGGCTGAGACGCATTCTCCTCGGATAACCAGGTTGCCCTCCGGATTTTTGCCTACCCTTTCCTGCTTCTCCATCTCATACAGCGGCATTCCCCGCTGAATGGTCATGGAAACCTCATCCGCACCTTTGTAGCGCAGGATACGGTTGAAATTTCCAAGTACCGCTTGTCCCTCTACAGGTTCCGGGATAAAGGGGATGTATTTAATGGGCATTGTCGTTTTCCTCCATATCTTGTGCCTGCTTGACTGATAGAACCATGCGAATTAAAACTCCCGTCTGATAAAGCAAAAATTCTAGCAATTTCGCATCTACAGCATCATTATGCTTTGCTATTTTATCATTGATGTTTTTATAGGCATTGATCAATGGCTGGAAAAGTCCTGTTATTCCCGGGTCAACTCTCTGTTCTCCCAAGTACCGGCAGATTTCATTTTTATTGGTTTCGAGATTCTTTTCATTTCCTAAGAACTCTTGCAAAAAGGCTTCCAACGCTTTTCTTAAATTATCCGCAACATCCCGAATGTAAATACCATCCGAATACTGTTTAAGGGCAATGACAAAGGTCTTGTGAGCAAGCGGGTAGTCCCTTAACCATTCAAGCGGTTCTGACACAAGCGCATCGTCAAATTCTGCTGCACCTTTGGGGAAAACAAATACTTTATTGTCATCCTCAAGCAGTTCAAACTGAATGTGTGCCTCTTTCAGGTGGTTTAAAAGCATTTTCTTAAATGCTTGGCGATTCCAAGTTCTTTCCTTATCATCTGAAAGCGAGTTGATGAACCACACAAAATAAGCAAGATAGGCAGTGAGTATTGTCTCGTGATCTCGAATAATCCGAACACAATCTATAAATCGTGCACGATCTTGAAAACCACCTAGTAAGTTTAGATCGAGTCGCGTGCCAGTGTCCATACAAAAATTACGGTACTCGGGCGTGGTGACACAGATATCATAGTCGTTTTCAAGTTCGTCAAGGATATTGGACATTCTGCTGTAGAAAAGTCTGCTCTTTTCCTTATCATCAAAACCGATACCAAGCTTCTCTCTATAATCAATCCAATCCATCTTTTATATCTCCCTAAAAAGCGCACAAATCCTCTCATGTGTCATCCGAATCCGTTCTGCCTCCAGCCAGGAATCCTCCAAATACAGGTAATCATACCGCTGGTATTGAAACTTTGCATTATTTTGCCGGACAAACTCCCGCTCCATGAAGAAACGCTTCTCCCGGAACATGGGGTCATTGGCATAAATGGCACCCTTGGTTTCCACAATAATGGCCTTGTATATCTTCCCGTCTTTCCGTTTCAGAATCAGAAAGTCCGGTGTATACATTCCCACATACTTCCAGGAACCGCTGCTGCCCTGGTAGCATTTGATTTTGAATTCGGTCAAGGCCCGGTCACCGTTGTAGTACACCTCCAAATCCAACTGCTCCAATTCGGACATTGCCAGCACTTCTTCCAGAAAACGCTGCTCAAAGCTGCTGTCCGTGTGATAGGGAAGATAGTGGAAAGAGCGGTTCTTTTGAGGATGGGAAGAATTTTGCTCTTGCAGCATGTTCAAAATAGCGGCATTTCCGCTTTCTTTAGCCAATTGCATCATTTTTTGGATATTGGCATCAACTTTCAGCTTTCCCTTGTCATCCTGGATAATGCGCTCTACCACCCCCTGATTCGGATAATAGCTTTCGGGGGCTGTTGTGGTTTCGGCAGCGGTAAAGTTCTCAATTCTCAATAGACGGGATTCCTGGGGAATCAGTTCTTCCGAGGTGGTGAAACTGCGGCGGTCACAGAACGCCTTGCGCACATTGGATTCCACGATGCTCCGGTCGTACTTGGAACTATAATACCGGGAGCCGTCCCGCTCAAAGGTCAGGTTTTCAAATAGCGTTTTCAAGGCTGTTTCGTGGGGTTTTAGCTGGGCCATGGATAGGGTGCCAAAACTTCCTTTGACGATTTCCAACAGCCATGCGGAGAAAGTGGCGGGTGTGGTGCCTCGTTCCGTATCGTCTACCTGAATGCTGGTTGGCTGCATGGTCAGGTCAGTGGTTTCGATGATGGCTTCTTTCATCTTTGCCGCATTTCCGGATTTGGGGATGTCCCGTTCCGGAGCCGCTGCTTCCAGCTGCTGTGTAATGTAATTCACACGCAGCTGATAGAAATCAATCTTTGGCAATTTGAGGTATTTGGTGCGGTCATACCGCTTGATGGTCTTGCTGCCAGAATTTGCTTCCTGGAACTCCTTCAGAGAAATTCGGTGCTGCTGCTCCAACTGTGCATTCAGCTTTTCGGCGTTGGAATCGTTCAGGTAGATCAGAGCCGTTTCCGGGCTGTCCTTCTCCACCTGACGGAGGCAGCGGCAAGAGGTCTGCAAGACCATATTCTTGGGGCAGTCACCCTCCTGGGAAAGGATGATTCCCGTCAGGCTGCGGCAATCCCAGCCCTCTTTGCCGATCTGTACCAGAAGAACAATCCGAATTCTGGAAATGGGGCTGTCCAGCGTATCAAATTGCATCTGGCTGTCCGTCGGCTGGGGATACTGCTTGTTGCCCTTGTGGAATTTCAGGATCACGTCCGCAGGCAGGCCATATTCGGAGACGATTCCGGAAACCAGAGGGTACACCGTCCCTTCCAGCTTCTCAATGGTACCGCAGTAGATGCCGAGTTTCGCCGTAAGTCCGTTTCCGTATACTTTGTCCTTGTAAGCATCCAAGAATTCCCGGACACCGGCCTCAATAATGACGCTGCTGTCCGCGACGTCGGAGATCTTCACAACAGGCCGCTTTAGAAAATTTCCGACACCGGAAATCAGCGGGTAGTAATAGACAATGTTTGCAATCTCTGCCGTGGCGACGGACAGCTTGTCCGTGACGGGGATTTTCTCAGCTTTTTCAAGATAGGGCGTTCCGGAAAAACCGATGACGGAGTTGACAGTATCATTTTCAGCCCACCGGTTCACGACGGCACGGAGCTTGATCTCGTCACTGACTGCATGGTGTACTTCATCAATAAAGATGGCCAGACCGGGGAGCTTCCCGATCAGATTGCGCAGCTCATTGGCCTGCCGATCCTTGTCATCGTCGCTCTCCTCAAAAAAGCTCAGCTGTCCCTTCTTTTCCTGAATGCGGTCGAGGATCACCTTTTCCGCGTTTGTCACGGCTACAAGGCCAAACAACTTGGATAACGGCTGGTGGCTTGCAATTTTCTGCACGTTGGGGTTCTTGACCTTATTGGACTTGCTGGCAGTTTTTTCCTGATCCAGCACCTCGAAAGAAATTTGGCGCTTCAAAGAGGATGCCGCAGGTTCCGGAATGACCCAGGAGGGATCGAACCGCTGGATCGTTTTCAGGCTGGGGACAACAGAGGACTTCAGCCCAGAAGGTGCCAGAATGATGAAATTGTGCGCAAAGGCTGGATTGTTTGGCTCATTGCTGGCAAAATATAAATCCAGATAGATAAAGGCGGCCATCAGGTATGTCTTGCCCGCACCCATGGGTAAACTGAACAGGTAGTCGGTATAAGAAACGCCGTAAAATGCCTTTTGGAAGAACTGCTTGTACTGGATTCCGTCTACCTCTGTCCGAATTTGTTTTGCAACCTTTTCCGCAAGATGTTCACCGGCATCATTTGTCAGGCAGGCGTATTCATATAAAGCCGCCGCTGCCGGATTCG
>ULVT01094108.1_pt1 | contig 12760 bp, 9 predicted proteins | sample 1959701 | NCBI WGS metagenome assembly ULVT01 (sample SAMEA4835793, study PRJEB28245) | human gut metagenome | biome: gut microbiome; material: fecal sample | place: Denmark | collected 2008
TGCAGCCACTGTTCCTCCGGCATTGGCTCCACCGGGACAGCGGCAGGCTTTGCAGCCGGTGGGGCTGCTTCCTCCTGCTGCGGGGGCGGCTCCATGCCTGGCAGCGCTACCTGCTCCGGTTCGGCCGGTTCCTCTTGTTGTGGCTGGAACATTCCTCCGGCAGTTGGCTGCTGCGCCGGGGCCGATGCGGGGCGGATCCCCTCCGCCAACAAACGGTTGAGCTTGGCTTCCAGCTCCTCGATGCGGGCGACCAGCGCTTCCCGGCTGGGGCTTACCCGCCGGTCGCTGAGCTTTAAGAGAGCCAGTTCCATCTCCGCCCGGCGGCTGGTACTGCGAGCCATAGCGGCCTGGGTATCCTGCAGCGTTCTGATGGCATCCATCAGCGCGGCCGGAGTAAAGGAAGCCGCCTGCTTTTTATACTGTTCCAGCGTCTGTGGCAGGCAGACGATAAGCTGTTCGGGATCGCGAGCGGTAGCTGCCACCAACAGGTTGCGGTAATGGTTGATTAATTGACTGCACAGGCGGTCATATTCCACAGCCTGTCCGGCCAGGCGCTCCACGGCATCCATTGCGCCGGTAAAATCCCCCGTCGCGGCGGCATCGGCGATCTCAAAAAGATAATCCTGCCCCACAAGCCCGGCCGCTTCGCTGACGGCCTCCACGGTGATATCATGGGCGTGTGCCCAGCAAAGATCAAGGAGAGAAAGGGCATCACGCATACCGCCATCGGCAATGCGGGCAATGAGAGCCGCGGCTTCTTCCGTCAAGGTCATGTCCTCCTGCCCGGCAATGAAAAGCAGCCTATCCCGGATGACCTCCGGCGCAATACGCTTAAAATCAAACCGCTGGCAGCGGGACTGGATGGTAGCCGGGATCTTGTGGACCTCGGTGGTGGCCAAAATGAAAATCACATGCTCCGGCGGCTCTTCCATGATCTTGAGCAGGGCATTGACCGCCCCGACGGAAAGCATATGCGCCTCATCGATAATATAAACGCGGTATTTGGCGATATTGGGCAGAAAAACGGCTTCCTCCCGCAGGTCACGGATATTATCCACGCCGTTATTGCTGGCGGCATCAATCTCCACTACATCCACCAGGCTGCCGTTATCCACGCCGCGGCAGCAGTCACATTGGCCGCAGGGGCTGCCATCCACCGGGTTGCGGCAGTTCACCGCCTTGGCGATGAGCTTGGCGCAGGTGGTTTTGCCGGTGCCACGGCTGCCCATCAGCAGATACGCATGGGCAGGCTTTCCCTGAATCATCTCGTTTTTCAGCGTGGTGGTGATATGCTCCTGCCCCACCACTTCCTCAAAGGTGCGGGGACGCCACTTGCGGTACAGTGCCTGGTACATTCCGTTTTCTCCCCTTTCCCGCAAAATGCAAAGGCAGCCTTTATCACACGGAAACCCGGTTGGCTGCGGCACCCGCAAATACTGCTTAATGCTGCTCGGTTCCCCGCCTGACATGGTTCACAGCACTGCGTCGCACAGGACCAGATTTCCGCATGACAAAGGCTGCCTTTGCACGACCTGTCATGGCCTACTAAGATATTATACACGAATTTAAGTTCGTGTGCAACCATTTTTTCTTGCTATTTCCCTCCGATAAAATAATCCATAATCTCCTGCTGCACAGTATCCATATCATCGGCGGTGACGATGACCAAAAGAGCATAATCCCCTGCTGTAATGACCCGCCCGGCCTGCGCCGAAGGATACCCGGGAAATGCCCGCTGTACTGTCTCCAGACGCTTTTGCAGGGTGGCAGTCACCTTTTCCGTTTTGCCCGGGGCCGCCTGCGCCAATAGTATTTGCTGTGGGTTGTCCTCCGGGGCTGCAATACGCCCACAACCCAACAGCAGGTACTTTTCCTTTATTTGCAGCAGTGCTGCCAGGTCCGCGGCAGATTCCAGCAGCATACTTTCCGGCAAATCATACCGCTGGGAAAGCTCTTCTATCATCTGCTCCGGGGTGGTATCTTCCCGCAGTGCAATGGATCCTAACAGTTCCTTTTTTCCACAGGCGGTGCACAGCAGCAGGCACCCCAGCAGCAGGGTCATCCATCTTTTCATGCAAACTCCCCCTCCTGCTCTTTTGTATGGCAGTAGAGAGAAAAACATTCCCGCGGTCAAGCTCAAGAATTGGCGGCCGCTTCACGAATCTGCCGCACCTGATAGACCCGCAGGCCCAGCTGCAGCAGCAGACGCTCTTCGGAATCTTTGAGATCCCTCCCCAGAATAGATTTGATCTTATCAATGCGGTAAATGAGGGTGTTGCGATGGATGAAGAGGGCTTTGGCTGTTTCGCTAACATTACAGTTGCAGGCAAAGTAACAGTCCAGCGTTTCCACCATGTTGGTCGCGTTCTGTTTGTCATACTCTACCAGACTGCGGATAGACAGCGTATAAAGCTCGGCGGATTTTTCATTTTCCACTCCGCTGCTAAGCAGCTGATAGATGATGAGGTCCTCGTAAAAATGCACCCCTGCCACGCTGCGCAAATTGCCGGAGACCCGGATAGCCTCCTGCGCCTGGGTAAAGCTGCGGCGCACATTGATAAGACGGGCGGTCGGCTCCCCCACACCGATATTGAGGACATACTGCTGTGTGATGGCATGCAGACGGTGGTAAAGCCGCTGGATAAACCGCCGATTTTCCTCACTAATGCGCTGGTCCGGTTCGGTATGGACAATGCGCAGAAAGGTGATAATAAGGCTGCCACGATGAATAGAGATGCAGCTGCGGCCCTCCTCGCGGGAAAGTTCCCCGATCTGGGCGATCATACGGTCCTTGATGCGCAGGAAGGCATCCTGCATCTCCACATAGTTTTCGGTCCCGCGGGCGGCGCTGTCCAGCTTAGTGACCATGCAGAGATAGGTCCCCTCGGCGTCCATATTGTGCATCCCGGCAATGCTGCCCACCTCCTCGGCAGAATGGAGCTTGCCGCTGAGCAAATCGTCAAAGAAGTCCTGCCGGATATGCATCCGGATCTCCTCGATCTGGCGGGTGCGGAAGCGCTCCAGCGCCAAGGAAGAGGCCGCGATCTCCAAGGCCAGATATTCCACCGATTGCATTTTGCGGCCGGTCTCCCACACCACCAAGTAGCCAAACAGGGCATTACCGCCGGAAACCGGCAGTATGCGGCAGACCGCACGCTCCTCCCCAGCGGAAAAGACCCGTTTGATGGCCTTGGCATATTTGGAAAAATCCGAAGGCATATTGCCGGTAATACTCTCTGGGAAAATAACCTCCCCCTTTTGCAGTGGGAGATACCGCGAAAGCGGCATTGGGTTTCCAGCATTTTCGGCATAGGCCATCAGCTCCCACTTGGCCCCCAGCAGCAGCACCGCATTACCGATAAAGTCGCTAAGGACGCCCAGCATCCGGGAAACGCCATCTGCCTCCAGCATGCTCTCGGTGATGGAATGGTAAAGCGAAACAAAGCGGTCGGCCTTTTCCACCCCGCCGCCGGAAAGCCGGCCAAACACCACCTTGCAGATCTTGCTGAGAGGATACTGGACCGGGATATTGATGAGCGGGAAGCCCAGCCGGTTCGCTTCCTCCAGCATCGCCTCCGGAATCACATCCAAATAGCGGCGGGTTTTAATGGCCAGCCCCACACAACCCAGTTCCGAAAGCTCCCGTACAAGCTGACACTGCATAGCCTCATCATCCCGAAGAAAATAGCCGGTGGTCAGCAAAAAATCCCCGGAGGAAAGCCAATCGTAGGAATCGGGATTATCGATAATATTGATATTGGTGATTTCCGCCTGCAAATCGGCGGTATCCGTCATAAGCTTTAATCCGGTCAGCTCCTCTTCCCGCAGGAATGAACCGATGGTATACATGATATCCCCCTCCTATAAAAAGACCGTGGACATGATATAAGTTAAGTATATCATACCCACAGTCTTTTTTGTATACCAATATTTTTTTAGCCCAGCATCAGTCCGCTAAGCAATACTACCGCGCCGGCGGTGAGGGAGAACAGCAGTGCCACCGGCAGCAGCTTTCTGATGATAGCACCAACCATTTCCGGATGGCCGGCTGTTGTAGCTCCTAGAACGATTTTGCTGGGGCTGATGAGGCTGCCGGCGCTGCCGCCCACGGTCTGTGCCGCCAGGATAGGGGCAGGCTGCAAGCCCACCAGTTCTGCCGTCGTCATCTGGAAGCTGCCAAACAGGATATTGCTGGACATATTGGAGCCGGTGATAAAGGAGCCGAGCATTCCCACCAGCGCTGCCAGCGCCGCGTAGTACGGCCCAAATACCGCGGAAAATCCACCCGCCAAGGCAGCGGTTTGGCCGGTGCCGCTCATAATATTGGCAAGCACCAGAAACACCATAACCGAAACAGAGGAGGGCCATGCTTTTTTCAGGCTGTCCCGCAGAATACGCCGCCCACTGCCCGCCTGCAGCCAACCGCGGCGGCGGAAATAGAAGAATCCAAAGCCTGCCGCCAAAAACAGGAACACACCCGCGTTGGTGAGGCTGAGCGGAGAAAAGCCGCTGACCTCCTCGGTAATGGCTGTACCGCCGCTGACAACGGCAGGAATATGGAGCGAAACGGAAACACCCGCCAACGCCCGCTTGACCGAAGGAATGAGCAGGCAGACCAGTGAAAAGGCCGTCATGACAAGGTAAGGGGAAAAGGCGTGCAGGATCCCCATGCCCTGCGGCGCCTGTTCCGACAAAAGCGTTCCGCGCGACGGCTCCATGGCACGGCTGTTTTCCAGCTCCCACGGTGTATTGTAAAGTGGAAGCCGCCCCAAAAGAAGCGATACCACCAAAGCCAGACAGCAGGGAATAAAGCAGCAGAGTGTGGTATTGACCTGACTCATCAGCAGTTCCCCGCCGCCCTGCACCAGACTGAGCACCAGTACAGCGGGCAATCCGCGGCGAAGTGCTGCGCCCCTGCCGTAAAACCAGCAGACCAGTAATCCGGAAACAAGATTCATTGCGAAGAGCAGCGCAGCGGTCCACAAAGCACTTTGCCAGTAAAGGGGCATGGCTTCGTTCAAGCCCGCCTGCGCCGCCAGCGCATCCCATGCAGCGCTGAGCGTACCGAAGGTGTTGCCCCACGCCTCGCCCAAAGGGGCAATGGCAAGCGCCCAGAGCGGAGAAACACCTATTTCGATGAGGAGCGGCGCGCAGATCGCCACCGGTACGCCGAAGCCGGTGATCCCCTGCAAAAATGCCGAAAATGTGTAGCCGATGATGAGAATTTGCAGAAGCTTATTGGGGGTGGCCTGCTGAATCCCCGCACGAATGACACGAAATGCACCAGCCTCCCGGACAATATTGTACATAAGGATTGCCGGACAGATGATGAGAATAATGCTGAGTGAACTCCATGCGCCCTTGGCGGCGCTGACCAGAATTTGCAGCGGATGCGCCCCAAATGCAGATAGAGCAATTACAGCATCTACGGCGACCGAAACGACCGCCGCGCGGCCCACGCTCCACTTGCAGCCCACCAGCAGAATAATGAGCAACAGTACCGGCACTGCTGCCAGCAGGCATAATAGGATTGGACTGAGTTCCATAGTATACTCCGTTCTTTCTCTTTATTAAAGCATAGCACAGCAGGTGTCGGTTCCCCATAGGGGCCCGACGCCTGCCGGCTAATCATTTTTTGTTATTATTGCAGGCCGTGCGCTTCGCCAAAGGCGACCATTGCCTCTTCGAACATTTCCAGCGGCGCTTTGGATATACCGGCACCGATCATACCAACGCCGGGGCGCTTGCAGGCAATAGCGGTATTGATGATGGGGGAAATACCGGTTTCCACTACTTTGAGAATATCGATACCGATGGGCGAACCACGGAAATCCATATCCGGCATGGCATACTGATCCTGCTCCGAAAGGGTGATTTCGTACATGTTGTTGGTATAGTTCACAGCGTCCTGGTACTTGCCAGCACCCAGGAAGCGAACAATGGCAGGGGCAGTAGCGATGGCCATGCCGCCAATGCCGCCGGTTTCCATAATGGCGCTGTCACCGATGTCCTTATTGGCGTCCTCCGCGGAATAGCCCGGGAAATAAGCACCTGCCACATCCGCTGCGGGAGCGGTGAACCAGCGGTCGCCCAGGCCGCTCACCCGGATGCCGATATTGACGCCGTTGCGGGCCATCGCGGTCACCATGGTGGAATGCTCGATGCCATGTGCCGCATCGGCGCAGGCCTTATTGGCCGCCATGGCAAAGTTGAGGAAAAACTGGTCATTGTTCCAGGTCAGGAAGTGCATAATCTGGGTAAGCGCCGCACGGCTTTCTACCACCTCGCACAGCGTTTCCGCTATGGTCTTTACAAACAGATTGGTAGCGGCATTATTGCGCATATGCAGCTCATCCCCCATGGCCAGCGCCTGAGAAATGATCATCTTTAGGTTAATTCCGCCCATGGTGTGGACAACATCCTTCAGCGCCGGGCCCAGCACCTTTTCCAGCCACACCAGCTGGTCTACGGTATCCTGGCCGCAGCTGCCAAAGCGGATGCCCTTGCCGGTGCCCTCATTGATGGTGGAATAGGCATAATTGCCGTTCTCCTTATTCAACACGCAGATCATCGGCATGGAATAGGAGGTCACACCCGTCATGGGACCTACGGCATTGTGGTGATGGCACGGTTCATATTTTATCTTACCGCTGCCTGCCAGCGCAAGGGCTTCTTCATCATTTTCCGCCAGGCCTTCATATTTCAGTACGGCAACAATGGCTCCGCGCATGGGGCCGCACATCTCCTCCCACGCAATGGGTGGGCCTGCATGCAGCAGGGTGTACTTGTCAATTCCCAGCACCTCATGGGCAGGTTTGATATCCACCCAGTAGGGCTGGGCGTTTTTCAGTTTATTCACGGCGGTTTCATTGGCTTGCCGGATCATTTCCTTCAGATCGCTCATGGTTATCTCCTTTATTAACTATCTGTTGCGATTATTCTTCGGTTACCCCTTCGTACTCGGCCAGCGCATACAGGGCCTGTTCAAAGCACTCCATAGGAGGTTTAACGACACCCGCACCCACCTGCCCTACACCAGGCTTTTTGTGCGCCATACCAGTATTGATGACAGGCAGAATACCCGTTTCAATAACCTTGCGGATATCAATGCCTGTGCCGGTACCGGTAAAGTCCATGGTCGGCATCACATAGGCATCGTTTTCCCCAACGGTGATCTCCATCATATCGCGGGAATACTTCATGGCGCTGCTGATATTTCCGGCGCCGACAAAGCGCACCACCGCGGGAGAGGATGCCATGGCAAAGCCACCGATTCCAAAGGTCTCACAGATGGCACTGTCGCCCATATCGGGGTTGGCATCCGCTTCGGAATAACCGGGGAAATAGAGGCCGACCGGCATACAGGCGGGCGCCTGGAACCAGCGGTCGCCCAGCGCGCTGACCTGGATTCCGAAGTTGGTACCATTGCGGCTCATCGCTGTCACTACGCTGCAATGAGGAATGTCACGAACGGGATCCATGGTTGCCTTGCCCGCCGCCATGGCGAGGTTCAGGAAGAACTGATCGTTGGTGGAAAGGAAGCTGAGGATCTTAAAGCGCTTGGCCGGGTCCTCCACCACATTGGCAAGGTAAGGGGCCAGTTCACGGGTAAGCAACGAGGATGCCGCCACATTGCGCTGATGCATCTCATCACCCATCGCCAACGCACGAGAAATGATAAGCTTGAGGGAAATCGGGCCGGATTCCTGGAGCGCTCTCTTCATAGCAGGGCCCAAATCATTCTGGATCCAGCGCAGGCGGTCAATAACCTCCGTGGAGTTAGCGCCAAAGCGCATGACCTTGCCGATTCCTTCGTTAAAGGTGCTGTAGGCGTAATTGCCGAAGGTCTTATTACGAACCACCCACAGTGGCATGGAGCTGGTAATCATACCAGTCATGGGGCCTACACAGTGCATACTGTGATTGGAGATAAAATGAATCTTACCGGAAGCGGCCATTTCTGCCGCCTCCTCCAAGGTGGAAGCCATCCCTTCATATACCGCGGCCCCCATAATAGCACCCTGCATCGGGCCGCACATCTCTTTCCAGGCGATAGGAGGGCCCGCATGGCCGATGGAATGGTTATCTAACTCCGGGATCACTTCCCCGGCCGGACACACATCAATGAGTTCCGGTTCTCCACTGAGGATGCGCCGCAGCGCTTCCTTATTGGCTTGTTCTATTCTTTCCATATCATTCACCAATTTCTTTCGTATTTAGTCGCATTACCGCGGCGGAGGGGTGCCGGGGAGGGGCAGCCCATTTATACTCGGGCCAGTTTGCTTTTTCATTGTGCCACTTTCCCAGCTTTTCGTCATCGTTTCCGGTATCTAAAAAAAACGGCCTGAAATATGCAGGTTGCACAACAGGCCATTTCATTATTTATCTTAGCACAGCACTACAAAGTCTCCATTTTCTATTAGTCGGCAATAAATTCGCCAAATTATTTGTGGCGATGGAGGAAACAATATGCAGCATCAACAAAATTCTTCCGCATTTCTTTGATTCTTCTTTAACAAACTTCAATTGATTGTGCAGATTGCCCACCACTATAGGCGATATTTCGTGCACAGAACCATTGTTAACGCCTTATCAAGTTGGTATAATCGCCTTGAAAGTTGAGTCTCAACCAAACCAAATAAGTTCTATCGTTCAAATCTGCTAAAGTGCAAGCTGGCATAGACCGTGCGTGAGGGGCGCAGGTCCTGTGCCAACAAGCACTTAACCAAAATGTGATCTGAAGTTCACTTAGGAGGTAAACTCTAATGGAAAAAAAGACTTTTATGCAAAAGCTGAAAAATATGGGGCCTGCCGCTATTATTACCAGCGCATTCATTGGCCCTGGCACCATTACCACCGCTACCCTGGTGGGCGTTAAGTTCCAGTATGCTCTGCTGTGGGCCGTTGTCTTCTCCGGCATCGCCCTCATCGTCCTCATGGAAATGTCCTCCCGCATCGCCATCGCTTCTCACAAGAATGTCATCGATGCAGCCATCGCCCTGAAGCCTGAAAGCCGTGGCTGGCGCCTGTTTGTCCAGATATTTGTCGGCTTAGCCGTCGGTATCTCCTGCTTCGCGTTCCAGTCTGGCAATGAGATCGGTGCCTCCGCCGGTCTGCAGGATATCACTGGTATGCCCCAGTGGGTCTCCGCTCTCATCATCGGCGTTATCGCCCTTATCGCCGCCTTAGCCTCCAATAAGGTCTTGGAGACCATCATGCAGGTATTCGTCAGCGTCATGGGTGTTCTGTTCCTTGTTACCGCTATTGCTGTTGCCCCCAACCTGGGCCAAGTCGTAACCGGTTTGGTTCCTGTTGTTCCCGAAGGCGGCCTGATGAATACCATGGCGCTCATCGGTACCACCCTTATCGGCATGAACCTCATCCTGCACTCCATCACCTCTCAGGGCAAGTACACTTCCATTGAGGAGCTGCCCGATGCCCGTTTTGACATTCGTTTCAACATCATTATCGGTATTATCATCACTGCTTCTATCCTTATCACTAGTGGCACTGTGCTGTATGGGACCGGCACTTCCGTCAATGGCGCCCTGACCTTCACTAAATCTCTGGAGCCGGTACTGGGTTCCTGGGCCCGTGTGGTAGGCGATATCGGCCTGCTGGCCGCCGGTCTGTCCTCTGCTATCGCAGTCGGCTTCACCTTCAAGACCATCTTCAGCGCCCTGTTCCACTGGGAGGGCGGTTCCTCCTGCACCAAGGCCAAGCTGCTGGCGATCATCGTTATCGTATTTGGCACCGTGCTGGCCATGGTAAATACCTCCCCCGCTGCCATCATCGTAGCGGCCCAGGCCATCAGCGGTTTCATTCTCCCCTTTATCGCTATTCTGCTGCTGGTCATTGCCAATAGCAAAAAACTGCTGGGCAACTACACCAACTCTGTCATTCGTAATGTACTGGGCGGCATTGCTGCTGTAGCTACCCTGGGCCTGGCCATTCGTGCCCTGTATAACCTCATTACCACCCTCGCTAAATAATATCTTCGTCCCCTCAATGTTTTTCCCTAAATATATTTTCTCACAAAAAGAGAGCACCCGCAAGGTGCCCTCTTTTTGTATCTGCACAAAGTGGAATGCCAAAAACCGCCCGGCACAAAACCGGACGGTCTTTTTATTAAAGAACTTACAGCAGGATAATACCCGCGGCTTCGCATTTCTGCATGGTATCGTCATCCCACACCGAAGACTGCACCTCACCGATATGGGCGGTCCCCATCAGGAACATGCACAGTCTTGATTGGCCTATACCACCACCAATGGTCAGCGGCAGCTTTCCGGCCAGCAGCATCCGGTGGAAGGGCAATGTACGGCGGTTTTCACAGCCGGAAAGGGTCAGCTGGCGATCCAGTGCCGCAGGATCTACACGGATGCCCATGGAGGACAGCTCGAATGCTGTTCCCAGCACTCGGTTATAAACCAGCAGGTCACCATTTAAGGTCCAGTCATCGTAGTCTGGGGCACGGCCATCATGGGGCTGGCCGCTGCGCAGCTTACCGCCAATCTGCATTAGGAATACAGTGCCGCATTCCCTCGCAATGGCATTTTCCCGCTCCTTAGGGGTCAGCTCCGGGTAACGGTCTTCCAGCTCCTGTGTGGTGATGAAGGTGACCTCCGGCACCAGGTCCGGAACCGTATTCAGCTGCGGATATATGGCCCGCAGGGTGCGCTGAGTGGAAACGATCGCATCCACAATACTCTGTACCGTAGCCTTCAGATAGGCCACATTACGCTCCTCTGGCGTGATAACCTTTTCCCAATCCCACTGGTCCACATAGATGGAGTGAATGTTATCCAGCGTTTCATCCCGCCGGATGGCATTCATATCGGTATAAAGGCCCTTGCCGGGACGGAAGCCGTAGCGGTGCAGCGCCAGGCGCTTCCACTTGGCTAGGGAGTGCACCACCTGTGCATCCCGGCCGATATCCGGCACATCAAAGGAAACGGGGCGCTCCACTCCATTTAGGTCATCATTCAAGCCGGTGGAAGCCTCCACAAACAGCGGGGCCGATACCCGGCTGAGATTCAGATTTCCGCAGAGAGTATCCTCAAACACCCGCTTGATCAGGCTGATGGCCTTTTGGGTACCGTACAGGGAAAGGCAGCTGTGGTAACCTGCCGGAATGAACACTTTACTCATCGTTCCGCACTCCTTTGCGTAAAAAATATATCTGCAAGTATAGGCCTGCCCACGGCATTTGTCAAGCCAAAAATGAAATTTAACATGGCCTTAACTTGCAAAAAAGGCCAACCCACAGGGTCGGCCTCTCTCGGTTTGCAGGAACCGGCAAATATACTGCTCAAATCAATCCCTGCGCCCTGTAAAAAGCGATGAGCAGATCGACCATACGGCCGTAGCTCTGCACCCCATCGGTCTGGTCATTGGCCTTTAGGTAGGCATCGTTCCAGCGGTCAGCCGTTTCGCCTACCGGCGTTTCATACTTTTTCCAGTAACGGCTGTTGGCCGCCAGATCCCGCAGCACTCCTTCCGGCAGCAGCGTATAAATCTCCTGCCAGGCGTTTGGGTCATAGCGGTACAGGCGGTTTGTAGCATGGATAAGTCCCATCATCGCACCGCTGTACCGCAGCTCTGTATTATCGCTATTATAGCAGGCCAGATAAGCGATAAAATTTGCCTCATCCTCCCGCATAAAGCCGCAGATGTGGGAAAGCTCATGGCACATGGTGGAGGAGATCCCATAGGCCGGTTGGTGCACATTGATGTTCGGCTCCGAGATATAAGGGAAAATCACACCAGTCAGCTGAATATAGCTCATGACCTCTGAAAAATACATGGCTTTGGGGCGGGTCTGTCCCGCCAGGTCAAAGAGCTGTACCCCATAGATCTCATCCAGTGCCGTCACCGCACCAGTAGCGGTCTCCGCCAATTCCGCATAGGTCACGGAAGAAGCAAATACCCCCTCACTATCTTCCTCACACTGTGGCCGCAGCTCCGCCGCCTGCCCCGCCAGCAGATGACAGAGTGACCGAAGCGTTTTCACATCCGTTGCCTCGGTTTGCAACCCCAGACTCTGCCCCACCGGAATACGGTAGTAATTAAGATCCCCGGTAAGAATAAACCAAAAGAATACCGCCGAAGCCGCCGAAACTATGATCCACAGCCGCTTTAAGCATACCAGCCACCAGCGTTTTCCCCGCCGGATGGCTTCCCGTATCCAAAAAACAAGGAACACCAGCGCAGCGGCCCCCAGCAAAAGCAGGATGACCTCCATTACCGAAAAGGGCGCCCTCCCGGTCAGCGCTGTCAGCACAGTAGCCATACCATGATAAAATCCACGACTGTACAGATGCTCCACTTCTTCGGCATTGCCGCGCGCCAGGTGGATCAACAGCAACCCCACTGGCGTCAGCAGTGTCAACACCGTGCAGGCAATGATACCGCCCCGGCTCATCACACGGGGCTTCGTTTTTGTAGCGGCCGCACTCATCATGGGAATTCCCTCACTGGGCCAGCTTGGCATTGGCCTTTTCCATAAAGCGCTCCGCCCGTATAATGGCACGGGTATGGCTGCCTTCGCCGATGGCACCGGCGGTATCTTCGGCATAAACCTTGAAAGAAAGAATTCTGCCCTCCACCGCGGTCAGTTCCGCCGTAACAGTCACTTTCATCCCCACCGGGCTGGCCGCGGTATGTTGCATATTCATCTCCGTTCCCACACTGGTGGTGCCTTCCTCCATCAGTCCGGCACAGCAGCCACAGGCTGCCGCTTCCCTCCACGCAATAAGAA
>ULVT01080689.1_pt1 | contig 12733 bp, 9 predicted proteins | sample 1959701 | NCBI WGS metagenome assembly ULVT01 (sample SAMEA4835793, study PRJEB28245) | human gut metagenome | biome: gut microbiome; material: fecal sample | place: Denmark | collected 2008
ATGGTTACTAAAAGAAAATAAGAGTGAGAAAGAGAGGTCCGTATGGAGGATTTCCAGATAAATGAATACCTCCCTCTTAGGGATGTTGTATTTGAAACACTCCGACAGAAAATACTAAAGGGAGAGTTAAAACCGGGAGAACGTTTGATCGAGGTAGCACTTGCACAGCGCCTTGGTGTAAGTCGTACACCGGTCAGAGAAGCAATTCATAAATTAGAGCAGGAAGGTCTTGTTGTGATGGCACCGCGAAAGGGTGCACAGGTAGCAACAATCTCCGCGCAGAGTGTGAGAGATGTCTTAGAGGTTCGAAAGGCAATGGAATGTCTTGCTGTCTGTCTTGCCATTTCCAGAATCACACCGCAGGAGCGTATAGCACTGCGTCAGGCAGAGGAAGCATTTGCAGCAGCAAGCAGAGGAAACGATCTTCGCCTGATTGCGCAAAAGGACGAAGAGTTTCATAAAGTCATTTATATGGCGACAAAAAATCCAAAGCTAGACATGCTTTTAAACAATCTAAGAGAGCAGATGTATCGATATCGCTTTGAATATATTAAAGATGCGAATATGCGTGAAGATTTGCGGCGTGAGCACAGAGAGATCACTGATGCCATCATAAAAGGAGAGTGTGAGCGGGCAAAGGCAGCGATAAGTATTCACATCGATAATCAGGAAGAAAATATTTTGAAAAACTTATAAAAAAATAGCAGCTGTCATTATATTTTGGGACAGCTGCTATTTTTGTAAAGTTTTATTTTTTCTTTGACAGTTTTTCCATTTTGTCATTAGACAACCATTTATATGCAGAGTAGAGAATCGCACTTACAATGATAATAAGTGAAAGCAGACAAAGATAATAGACAGCATTTGGCTGAGACAGCGTCATGGTAAGTGACAGAACACTATCTGTTGTCTTGGCAGAGTAAACATTATCTAAGATACTGTTTTCTGTTGTACGACTGCTTTCAAGAGAATCAGATATTATGGAAGTACCGTTTGGAAGCTGCACCATCACAGTAATTAATGTTGCATCTGGCTGCACAAGAAAATTGGAAAAGTCCATGTTTTCTGTGAAGCGATATGTATGCTTTGGCTGAAACAGCGCCATAGTCTGAGAGCAGTAGTCAATTGTTTCCTTTCCGTCAAAGAAAGCTTCAAATCCCTTTGCGAGATAGGATGGTGTACCAGTCTGTGTAAAAAATAAGGTCAGGTGATTTTCATCATCAGTTTTGGCAGTTATAGTTCCGAAAGTGTTAGTATCGCGCTCGGCAGTATCTGTGATAAGCTTTTGATGAAGCTTAGGTACCTCGCCGAGTGACAGAGTAATTGTGCGCGTCAGAAGCTGGATAGATTTTATCTGCGTGGAAACTGTGATTTGCTGCGGCTGATATTGGAAGATGGCATCATAGTTGTAGGTGCATCCACCTTCCACAAGATCATCAAACAGACAGACATAGCCATCATAACCATCGCGTGCAAGCGGAAGCTTTTGAAGCGTATGATCATTGTCGTATACAGCAAGCGTTGCATTTGTGTCTGTGCTGTAGAAATAGCGTGCCCTTGCTGTTCCTGAATCGGGAACAAAGAAGGAAAACTGAAAAGGCTCTTCATAAGAGTGCACAATTTTCATAGAATTTTCAGCAATGATCGATTCAGACGCAAGTGATTTGCTTGACGACTGAAATAGCTGGCTTGTCTTTATACACAATTCTTTAAAGCTTTCAGCGCTGAAGGTCAGTTGCCATGTGGTATCATTATTCCAGACAGCTTCAATTCCATCTGGGACGATATCGTCCAGATAGCTTTTTACATTAGAAGCATTGTCGCGCAGTTCATCAGGAAAGATGATATAAATAGTACGGTTCCATTTGTCAAGAGAAAGTGATGTTAAAATATCAATTCGCTTGGCATCAAGAATTGTTTCTGCATTGCAGACGAGTGCATTATTCTGACTTTTATAGCTTCGACCGTTATAGATAAGTTCATTTTCCTGCTGAGACAGGTAGGCTAAAAGCTTCGAGTCACTAAGTCCTGTGCGCTCCTTAAGAGCATCAGTAAACCAGGCAAAAACAGCCATCACATCATCTGGCTCAGATAAGGTAAAGCCAGTTTTTACACCGACTTGCGGTCGTGAAATAGAAGAAAATTGTTCAATGCCTGTAAGTGCATCAATTTTTTCCTGATATTCATCTAGCGAATTAAACGAAAGAACAAAAGTCAACTCATAGGCAGAAGCAGTGTCCACATAATTCCATTCAAGTCCCTTAGGGCAGTTAGCCGTGATAAAGCTTTGAAAAGAAAAATTGCTGTTGTGGAAAAGCTTCTGCAGTGTCCTTTTATTGGCTGTAACAGACATCGTGCGTGTACCTGATTCGTCAGCCTGAATATCTAATACAGAAGAGAATGTGATTGGCGGGCACTTTGCGCAGCCGCTCATCATACAAGCAGTGATGAAAATAAAAAAGCAAAATAGAAAAGCGTGAAGAAATTGTTTTATCCTGTCAGTATGAATTATTCGTGTTTTCATAATCAAAACTGACCAAAATGGTTCTTCAGTGCTTCAAAACTCTCCTTACTGATTACATGCTCCATTTTGCATGCATCTTCAGAAGCAATGTTGCTGTCAACGCCAAGGCTAATAAGCCAATTTCTCAGCCACTCATGTCGCTCATAAATCATTTCAGCGATCTCGCGGCCACTGTCAGTAAGATAAATATAACCAGCCTGAGTTACGGTAATTTTTCCGCCTTCGCGTAAATTTTTCATTGCGATGCTGACACTTGATTTTTTAAAATCCAATTCATTTGCGATATCGACAGAGCGCACAACTGGCAGCTTTTTGCTGAGCATCAGTATTGTTTCGAGATAGTTTTCGGCAGATTCATGTATTTGCATAAGCAAACCTCCTGTGTAAAATATATCTAAGTCAATTACCTATAAGAATACCATATCTGCGAAAAAAGTTCAACATAACTTCAACGATTCATTTTGCAAAAAAAAGTCATTGACAAAATAAAATCAGGTATTATAATAATTCTGTATCGAACAATTCGAAAACGAACTATTTTTGATTTTGGTGAAAGGAAAGGCTGTATGGAAAAAGAAAAATCAATATGCTTTAGCCTAAAGAGGGTTAATCATATCGTAGAAAGAGGCATTCACACAAGCCTCGCGGCAGCAGGTTTTGATGAAATTACCAACATGCATGGGTGGATTCTGGGTTTCTTGTATCACGCACAGCGTCCAGTCTACCAAAAGGATATTGAATCAAATTTTGGAATTGCTCGTTCAACGGTGACAAACATCCTACAGCTCATGGAGAAAAAGGGGTATCTGACAAGAACTACCGATGAGCACGATGCAAGGCTTAAACGGTTAGAGCTGACAGAGTTAGGGAAAAAGGTTCATCTTGATACGATTGCAGTAATCGATTCGGCACATGATACGATGGAGGCTGGTATTACAGATGAAGAGAGAAGAATCTGCTTTGAGGTATTGGAAAAGATCTGCAAAAATGTAGAGAAAATAACAGGAGGAGAGTAGCCATGATAAAAACACTAGGCGCATATGTAAAAGAGTTTAAGCGTGCATCAATTGCGACACCGTGCTACATGATTCTGGAAGTTTTGATGGAGATGATGATTCCCTATCTGATGGCTTCGATCATTGATGATGGTGTCAATAAGGGCGATATGAAGCATATTTATGTTGTCGGTGCAGGCATGCTTGTGATTGCAGCAATCGGATTGTTTGCTGGAATCATGGGCGGTGTGTATGGTGCAAAAGCATCAGCAGGATTCGCTAAAAATATTAGAAAAGGAATGTATGATAACATTCAGACCTTTTCATTTTCTAACATTGATAAATTTTCAACAGCAAGTCTTGTAACAAGACTGACCACCGATGTAACTAATATTCAGAATGCATATCAGATGGTGCTTCGTATGTGTATGAGAGCACCAGCTAGTCTGATTTGTGCACTGGCAATGGCATTTATTACAAATGCAAGAATTTCTACAATTTTCTTAGGCGTTATCGTTGTTCTTGGTGTTGCTTTGTTTTTTATTGTCAACAGAGCAAGAAAATATTTTACCGCGGCATTTCCAAAGTACGATGAGTTAAATGCGAGTGTTCAGGAGAATGTTTCTGCTATTCGTGTTGTAAAGGCTTACGTGCGTGAAGATTATGAAAAGAACAAGTTTGTAAAGGCAAGCGAAAACATTTATAAGATCTTTGTAAAGGCAGAGGGTGTTGTTGCATTGAACTCTCCAGTCATGATGTTTGCTGTATATGGCTGTATCCTTGCAATCAGCTGGATTGGTGCGAAGATGATTATCGGAACAGGAAGTGTTGCATTGACAACTGGAAAGCTGATGAGCTTATTAAATTATTGCATGAGTATTTTGATGAGCTTGATGATGCTATCTATGGTTTTCGTTATGCTTACAATGAGTATTGCAAGTGCAGAGCGTATCTGTGAAGTATTAAATGAGAAACCAGATTTAAAGAACCCAGATCAGCCAGTTACAGATGTAAAGGATGGCAGCATTGAGTTTGATCATGTTACATTCCGATATAATGCAGGAAGCGAAAAGCCGATTTTGTCTGATATAAATTTATCTATTCGTTCAGGTGAGACAATTGGTCTGATCGGCGGAACGGGAAGTGCAAAGTCAAGTCTTGTTAATTTGATCAGCCGCCTTTATGATGTGCAGGAAGGTTCTGTAAAGGTTGGCGGTCTGGATGTGCGAAAATATGATATGGAAGCACTTCGTAATCAGGTCAGCGTTGTTCTTCAGAAAAATGTCCTGTTTTCAGGAACTATTTTTGAAAATCTTCGCTGGGGTGATAAAACAGCTTCTGATGAGGAGTGTATCCGTGCCTGTAAGCTTGCCTGTGCCGATGAATTTATTGAGCGTTTCCCAGAGCGTTACAATACTTACATTGAGCAGGGCGGAAATAACGTATCAGGCGGACAAAAGCAGCGTCTTTGTATTGCAAGAGCACTTCTTAAAAAGCCAAAGATTCTGATTCTTGATGACTCCACAAGTGCAGTTGATACGGCAACTGATGCAAAGATCCGTCAGGCATTTGCAACGGAAATTCCAGATACAACAAAGATCATCATCGCACAGCGTATCTCAAGTGTGCAGAATGCAGATCGTATCATCGTGATGGATGATGGTAAGATTAATGGAATTGGAACACATGAAGAGCTTCTTGCCCAAAATGAGATTTACCGCGAGGTATATGAATCTCAGACAGGCGGAAGCGGTGATTTTGATGAGAAAGGCGGTGATCAGTAATGCCAGGACCAAGACGTGATTTCGGACCAAAGCAGAAGGTCGAAAATCCAGTAAAGGTATTTAAACGCATCATGTCCTATGTGCTGAAGCGTTATCCAGTTCATTGTCTGTTTGTACTTATCTGTATTGTTGTAAGTGTATATGCAAATGTACAGGGAACTATGTTTATGAAGACTTTGATTGACGGTTATATTACACCTCTTTTAGGTCAGGCTAACCCAGACTATTCAGAGCTTCTGCAGGCAATTATCAAGATGGGAATTTTGTATGTAATTGGTATTGCTGCTACTTTTGGCAATACTAAGATCATGGTGTATGTTACTCAGGGAACGATGAGAAATATCCGTAACGACATGTTTAAACATATGGAATCCCTTCCAATTAAATATTTTGATACACATAAGCATGGCGATATTATGTCAATGTATACAAACGATGTTGATACGCTTCGCCAGATGGTCAGCCAGAGTATTCCGCAGTTCATCAACAGCTTAATTAGTATTGTAAATGTGCTGATCTACATGATCATCTTAAGTGTGCCGCTTACACTTGTTTCAATTGTTATGGTTATGCTTGTTATATGGGCAAGTAAAACAGCTGCTTCTAAGAGCGGAAAGTTTTTCGTATCACAGCAAAAAAATATCGGTGCATTAAACGGCTTTATCGAGGAGATGATGGATGGTCAGAAGGTTGTCAAGGTATTCTGTCACGAAGAGGAGAGTATTGAGCGCTTTGACCAGTTAAATAATGATCTGTTTGGAAGTGCATATAATGCAAACCGTTATGCTAATATCTTAGGACCAATCAATGCACAGCTTGGAAATTTAAGCTACGTTGTTGTTGCAATTGTCGGTGGTCTTGTTGCAATCAATGGAATTGGCGGCTTTACATTGGGAAGTTTGGCAAGCTTTTTAACTTTAAATAAGAGCTTCCAGCAGCCAATTAACCAGATCAGTAACCAGTTAAATAGTATCGTTATGGCACTTGCCGGCGGTGATCGAATTTTCCGTTTGCTTGATGAAAAGCCAGAGGTGGATGATGGCTATGTTACTCTTACAGATGCTGTTGTAAATGCAGATGGCACAATAACTGAATCAAATAAGAGAACAGGAACATGGGCTTGGAAGCATTATCACAAGGCAGAAGGTACGACAGATTATAGACAGCTTAAAGGCGATGTTGTATTTGAGCATGTGGATTTTGGTTACAACGATGATAAGATGGTACTTCATGATGTAAGCTTATATGCGCAGCCGGGACAAAAGATTGCATTTGTAGGTTCAACAGGTGCAGGAAAGACAACAATCACCAATTTGATCAATCGTTTCTATGACATTCAAAGCGGAAAGATCCGCTATGACGGTATAAATATCGGAAAGATCAAAAAGGACGATCTTCGTCATTCACTCGGAATTGTTCTTCAGGATACACATTTGTTTACTGGAACTGTTATGGAAAATATTCGTTACGGAAAACTTGATGCGACAGAAGAAGAGGTACATGCAGCAGCCAAGCTTGCTAATGCAGATGGCTTTATCCGCAGACTGCCGCAGGGCTACGACACAATGCTTACAGGAGATGGTGCTAACTTAAGTCAGGGTGAAAGACAGCTTCTTGCCATTGCCCGTGCAGCTGTTGCCGATCCGCCTGTACTAATTCTTGACGAGGCAACAAGCTCCATTGATACAAGAACTGAGAAAATTGTTCAGGATGGTATGGACAAGCTGATGCACGGAAGAACAACATTTGTTATTGCGCACCGTCTGTCTACCGTTAAGAACAGCGACTGCATCATGGTCTTAGAGCAGGGACGCATCATTGAGCGCGGAACTCATGATGATCTTATTGCACAAAAGGGCAAATATTATCAGTTATACACCGGAAATAAGATTAGCGAGTGAGTGCATAGTTAAACACAAAGGGCAAAAATGCAAAAATAAATAAAAGATAAAACGAATAAATCGTTATGTTTCATCAGACCCTCGGCGGTATTCGCTGGGGGTCTTTTTGTATCGTTTTTTAAATGAACGGTTAAAATAAGAAAGATTCTCATAGCCGCAGGAGAAGGCAATATCTAAAATAGAGTCATTTGTCAGCATGAGAAGACGCGCTGCCATTGAAAGACGATATGAGGAAAGATATGAAGTAAAAGAGGTACCCATTGCAGATTTAAAAAAACGCATAAAATGAGAAGCAGAAAAACCAGAAACAGCGGAAATCTCATCAATTGAGATTGAACTCATGTAGTGTGTTTCGATATATTTTAGGACACTTTTGAGTCGTTCAATGTGAGGGTCGTTTTTGGGAGCAGGAATATCGGTGGAATTTGTGAATATGGTGTAGAAGAAGGTAAAAAGAGCCCCCTTAATTGCAAGGCGGTAGCCTTTTGGAAAACTGCTGCTGATACTGTCAATATGATTTAGGCATGATGAGAGAACAGGGTAATGTTCATCATCACAGCAGACAAGATGCTCAAAGCCAATGGTACCAGCCAAAAAAGGCTCAAAAAATTCACTGCTTAGAGCATCCATGCTTCCAGTACAAAGAAGATCAAGTGAAAAAATAATATTTTCATATTCCATAGAATATTCAGCTGGGCCTATTGCATGAAGCTGACCAGGACTGACAATAATAATATCACCTGCCTCTACATAAAGAGAGGTAAAATCTAATGTGACGCGCCCACGCCCATTTTTAATATAGATGATTTCCACCTCATCGTGCCAGTGAAGAGGCACCTTCTCAAAATCAAGTGGAATAGAACAAATATACGCATTGTAAGGAAAATCAAGTGTGCTGTGTGATTTTGTCTCATGATAATTTTCGTATTCAGGTATCTGCATCGTGGCTCTCTCCTTATGTTTTTGCGGGTCCCAAGCTCAATCCCCTCATCGTGCAAGTACGATCGGTGGTTGGAGCTTTTGACCCTGGTATCATCATGATAGGATAGTACCATAAAAAGGCGACATAATGCAAGAAAAATGACAAAAAAAGCAGTAAACTGCATACATCAACTCATGAAAGGAGTTTTAATAATAATGATGGTAAATGAAATTTGTGAAAAGAAATATAATAAGCCGTTATCTGGCTGCACCAATAAGGAGATTTATTACGCACTGCTTGATATGACAAAGGATCTGGCAGCAAAGAAGGAAAGCGAAGCTGGAAAGAAGAAGGTATATTACATTTCCGCAGAGTTTTTGATTGGAAAGCTGTTATCAAACAACCTTATCAATCTTGGTCTTTACAAGACTGTAAAGGAAGAACTTGAAGCAGCAGGAAAGGATATTGGTGAGATCGAAGAAATCGAGCCAGAACCATCTCTTGGAAACGGTGGACTTGGCCGTCTGGCAGCATGCTTTTTGGATTCCATGGCAACATTAAATCTGCACGGTGATGGTGTAGGCTTGAATTACCATATGGGTCTGTTTAAGCAGGTGTTTGATCACAATTTCCAGAAGGAAACACCAAATCCATGGATTGAAAAAGACAGCTGGCTGATCAAAACTAATGTAAGCTATCCAGTTTCATTTGGTGATCTGACAGTGACCTCACGCATGTATGACATTGATGTGACAGGCTATGAGGGACGCACGAATAAGCTTCATCTGTTTGATGTTGATACTTTAGATGAGAGTCTTATTAAGGACGGTACAATAAGCTTTGACAAGACAGATATCGCAAAGAATCTGACACTGTTCTTATATCCAGATGACAGTGATGAGGCAGGAAACTTGCTTCGTATCTACCAGCAGTATTTTATGGTAAGCAATGCAGCACACTTGATTTTAGATGAGTGTACGGCACGCGGCTGTAAACTGACCGATTTAGATGAGTATGCTGCTATTCAGATCAATGATACTCATCCGTCAATGGTTATTCCTGAGCTGATCCGTCTGCTTCTTGAGCGCGGCATCACTATGGATGAGGCAGTTGAACTTGTCACAAAGGTATGCGCATACACAAACCACACAATTCTGTCAGAGGCACTTGAGAAGTGGCCACTTGCATATTTAGAGAAAGTTGTTCCACAGTTAGTTTTGATCATCAAGGAGCTTGATAAGCGTGCAAAGGCAAAATATTCAGATCCGAAGGTAGCGATTATTGATGAGAATGACCGAGTTCACATGGCACATATGGATATCCACTATGGTCACAGTGTAAACGGTGTTGCTTACCTGCATACTGAAATTTTGAAAAATTCAGAGCTTAATGCTTTTTACAAAATTTATCCGGAGAAATTCAACAACAAGACAAACGGAATCACCTTCCGCCGCTGGCTGCTTTCATGTAATGAGGAGCTTTCAGAGGAAATTGAAAATAAGATTGGAAGTGGTTTTAAAAAGGATGCCTGTGAGCTTGAAAAGCTGCTTTCATTTGAAAATGATGACAGCGTATTAGACGGTATTCTTGCGATCAAGAAGGAGAAAAAGCGCCAGCTTGCTGACTATTTAAAGCATACACAGGGTGTTGTTATTGATGAAAATTCTATTTTTGACATTCAGGTAAAGCGTCTTCACGAGTATAAACGCCAGCAGATGAATTTACTCTGGGCAATTCATAAATATCTTGAAATCAAGAATGGAAAGCTTCCTAAGACACCAGTAACGCTGATCTTTGGCGCAAAAGCAGCGCCGGCCTATACAATCGCAAAGGATATCATTCATGCAATTCTTTGCTTACAGCAGATCACAGAGCAGGATCCAGAAGTCAGCCCATATCTGCGCGTAGTGATGGTAGAAAACTACAACGTAACAAAGGCATCAAAAATTATACCGGCATGTGATATCTCCGAGCAGATCTCCTTAGCATCAAAGGAGGCATCAGGAACAGGAAACATGAAGTTTATGTTAAATGGTGCAGTAACATTAGGAACAAGAGATGGCGCAAACGTAGAGATTGGAGAGCTTGTCGGAGAAGATAATATTTACTTATTCGGAGAGAGCAGCGAGCAGGTAATTGAACATTATAAAAATGCAGATTATTGTGCAAAAGATTACTACACAAAAGACGAAGACATACACACAGCAGTCGATTTCCTTGTCAGTGAGCAAATGCTTGAAGCAGGAGACGAAGAAACCTTAACACAGCTTCATAAAGAACTGATAAATAAAGACTGGTTTATGACCCTCCTTGACTTAAAAGAGTATATAGCACGCAAAGAGCAGGTGCTTAATGACTACGCAGATAGAAAAAAATGGGCAAAGAAGATGCTCATCAACATCGCAAAGGCAGGATTTTTCTCATCCGACCGTACTATAGCACAATATAACGAAGAAATCTGGAAGTTATGATAAATATTAAAAAAGGTGGCAGCATAAACACGCTGCCACTTTTTTCGTTGATTTTCCTCGTTTATTAGGGTAAAATGGAATACAGATAATTTGCGTACAGAAAGGATAGGGGGATATGTATCAGATATTGGTGGTAGACGATGAGCGAATTGAACGAAATGGCATTAAAATGCTGCTGCGCCACATGCAGCTGCCATGTGAGATTGCTGAGGCTGCAAATGGAAGAGATGCGCTTGAGTATTTAAAGGAGCATACGGCAGATATTTTGCTTACAGATGTAAAGATGCCATTTATGGACGGCATTCAGCTGATAGAGGAATGTAAAAAAGACGACAGAAACGAGGATATGAAATGCGTAATCTTTTCAGGCTGCAGTGAGTTTGATTATGCCAGAAAAGCAGTGCGTCTAGGTGTTTCTGATTACATTTTAAAGCCAGTTGATCCGAGTGAGTTTAAAGAGACTATTACACGGGTCATTCAGGAGCTTGAAGCAGAACGTGCCGAGAAAAATATGAAAAAAAAGAGTATGCAGCAAATGCGTGAGCATGCACTATATCAGATTGTAAATGGAGTAAATGTAGCAGAAGTGCTTGAGAAAAGCGGCGGTGTTTTGACAAAATCAGACGTTGATTGTTTTTGCCGTATTCTAATGCTTGAGACAGATGATGATTTTTTCGGAAAAAATGGTGTTGATTTGCAGGAGCGTATTCTGGCAAAAAAAATAAAAGAAGTTTGCGCTAGCGAAGCCTTTCTTTATTTAAATCTGACTCCGCAGCAGTCTATCATCTTATTAAAAGATAGATCTATTGCTCCTATTGAGTTTGCAAATAAGCTGCTAGATCTGATTAAAGAGGAATATGAAAATAGTTGTACAGCATCCATTTCTTCAGAAATTTCATGTGCAGAGCAGATTATTTGCGCAATGGATGAGCTTGAGGAGCTTATGGAAAATAAATTTTATCATCCGAATGTCAGACTGTTTTACAGTGGAATGAAGAGCAGTGATTGTGAGATCATTAAAATAGATGATGATACATTAATTAAGCAGATGAAGCAGGATATTCGAATGAAGGATGTTCAGAGCCTGCGTGATCATTTTGAGCGTTTCAGCCAGAGATACAGAAGCCAGACTGCATTTTCCCAGATGTATATCAAATTTTTATTTGCCAACTTACTAAAGGATATTTATGATGCAGTACCAGGAGAGGGAGAGAAGCAGTTAAATACGAAGATTGATCAGCTTTATCGTTCATTTGACTTTGTTCAGGTTACAGATATTGTAAGCGATTCCATAAATCTATTGGAAAAGACATTTTCAGGAAGAGTACAGACAGGCCATCGTGAGGTGGAGGCTGTCAAGCGCTACATTGCTGCTCATTATGGAGATGAAATGAGTGTGGAGCGACTAAGTGAGCTTGTCTATATGGCTCCAAGCTACTTAAGCAGTGTATTTAAAAAAGAAACGGGTCAGAATTTGAATCGTTTTATCAAGAGCGTTCGTATGGAAAAGGCAAAGGATCTTTTGGAGCAGACGATGATGAAAATTGTAGATATAAGCACTGCATGCGGTTATCCAAATGTTTCATATTTTTGTTCTAGCTTTCGTGAGTATTATGGAATTAGTCCACAAAAATTTAGAGAAAGTGGGGATGAAATGATTGAAGAAAAGTAAGCTTGGCAGCCGAATTGTCAGCTGGTTTAGAAATGTAAGGCTTGGTTATAAGCTGGCCATTGTATATGCGCTGTCAGGTTTTCTTCCTGTTGTGGCGGTGCTGTCAGTTACTTATGTTCAGATGAAGCAGATTTTATTGCAAAATGAGAGAGACAGTATGGAATCGTATCTGTATCAGGCACTTGCCTCAATGGAAAATAAGCTTGCAATCTACACAAATTTAAATAACTATATTTGCTACAACCAGACAATTTCACAGGTGATTGGATACCAGTATGATTCAGTGTATGAGATGTACAATCAGCTTGTTACGATACTTGACCCAATGCTTGCTTCACTGAAATATTTTCACAACGATGTTGGCAAAGTTACGATTTATGTAGATAAGGATATGATCAAGCATGGTGACACGCTGGCACCAATTTCAGAGATTATAGATACTAATTGGTATAGGAGTGTGGCAG
>ULVT01030202.1_pt1 | contig 12724 bp, 11 predicted proteins | sample 1959701 | NCBI WGS metagenome assembly ULVT01 (sample SAMEA4835793, study PRJEB28245) | human gut metagenome | biome: gut microbiome; material: fecal sample | place: Denmark | collected 2008
CCCCTTTCGTTTTCCCTTAAATAATAACGAAAAATAAGGGAATAGTCAATAGGCTGTGCCATAAATCCCTTACTATTATGCCTGTATTAAGGGATTTATACCCAGGGAGCAAGAAAAGTACCTCTGCCTATCTTCCCACCTATTCTTTGTCTATAGCGGCTCAACCTTTGAGCTGCCGCCCTTGCAGAAACCACTTGCATAATCGCCTGCTCAGAGTTACAATGCAGCCAACAGCAACGAGAAACGCTTCCCGTCCGGCCCCGGTGACAGTTCACCGGAAACCGGGCGGGAAGCGTTTTTGACCACATAGATTACCACATACGGCTCCGGAACACCCGGAAACAGCGGAGATAAGAGCGCCAAAGAGTAAGTGAAACAAATAGGAAACGGCTGAAAACCGCTATAAACAAGCGAAAAAGTGTTCTCAATAAGTTTGGGTACACCGATCGCGAGATACAAATGGAACTTTTATCTTTAGATGGTGCTACAGTAATTAATCAGTGTGGTAAATATTTGGCTATTGGGTATATACTAAACAGTACCTTGCAATCGGAGAGCGGTGGGGGGAGAGATGCGGCAGCAAGAATGTTAGGAAGCAAGGGGCTTGGCATAAAGATATCTGAAGACGGGGAAGTAAAGTTATACCGCAAGAGAGGCAATAATACCTTTGGCACGTCGGATGTTTCAGGAGGGTTCGAGGAGATTAAAATTTTTATTTGACAACTTGATATCGTAGTGGTAGAACAAATTGTTACTTAAGGGGGCGATCGGCTCGACTTTCTTAGGTAGTAGGGTTTGCGAGAGTTTATAAGGCTCTCGTTTTCTTTTTTCCTGTACCATCTCAATTTACTCAAACAAAAAATATTAAACGGTTATTTCCCATGTCAAGCATCCATAATAATAACTGCATACTGCTTATATGGTCGGGAACGATCAGCTCGTTCTTACATATTAAGCAAATGCAAGAGCCCTTCGGGGCTCTTTTTATATTATTATCAAGAACCTCAATTACTACCGTTATAGCATAATTGCAATAGCAGTCTACTTCTTAACATACGCCTGATTCCGGCTCGTGGGCTTATCCGGCATACTCATTACAATTAAACCCATTTCAAGCGCTGGATTGATATAGTGCCTCCTGAGAGTCTCCTTCGATTTCAGGTTCAGCAGTTCCATAATGCGTTTGGCTGAATAGGGAACATCGTATTCCATAGCATCAAGAAGCCTTCGCACATACTCGCTTACCTGTGCGTCGCCTGAGCTTGCCTGCTGCAAATACAGATCCAGTGTTTCACTGATCTTCTCCAGCATGAATACAATAAAGCTATTTGCGCTGCCTTCGTTGTGGCATTTTGAAATCGCCTCGTAGTATTCCGACTGAAACGCATGTATCCGACTTTCTATCGGCATATATTGAAAAACGCGGTTCCACTCGCAGAGCAGGCTTGTCTGCCAAAGCCGCGCCATGCATCCGTTCCCATCCGCAAACGGGTGGATGAACACAAACTCATAATGAAATACCGAGGAAAGAATGAGCGGATGCACATCCTTTCTTGCCTGCTTCATCCATGAAAACAAATCATCCATCAGGGCAGAAACGCGCATTGCGGGCGGAGCCATAAAAATACACCGGCCGCCGTCAAAAACACCTTCCTCTCCGCGACGGAACTGTCCGCTTTCATCGACGGTGAGGTAGGTCATGACGCCGCGAAGGCGTTTCAGCTCATCAATGGAAAATGGGTCGAATTTGCCAAGTTCGTCAGACAGTGAGTTTGCTTCTATGGCCAGCGATGAATGGATGGAACGGATCCGGTTGTTGCGCCGCAGGCATGGTTTCGCATCAAGGCTTTGATAGCGATCAAGCCTGCCAATCTTTTCCGCGATCTCCGAAACAAGCTTGACCATGTGATTGGTTATAGCAAACGGGGCTGATAACTTGCCATGCTCTCCACCTCTTTTTATGCTTTATTATACCCAAAAGTCATAACGCTCTGCAACATCTTGTGTATTATCTTGCGTATTTCCTTGCTTACGAGCAGAAATGAGCTAACATGAAGAATTGGAGGAGAGCATGGCAAGCCGGTATACGTCTTAGTAATTCGAATAGTTGTTCACTACAGCACCTCCAGCAGACTCATCACCTCGATCCAGCTATCCAGCTCGGCTGCGGGCGCAGACCAGAGCCTTATCGAAATGATGTTCAGCGCCTGCTGCCGAAGCCGGTAATACTGCCTGTCTGAGATGTGCAGCTTGGAGCATATCTCGACTACCATAAGCCGCTCTGGGGCGATATAGGTCAGATAGATGATGTTGTAGAGCATATCGCCGTTCTGCGGCTTGTCGCGCAGTATGGAGACTGCCTCGTTCAGTCTGTCCATCATGCTGCGGGAGAGCCGCATGCTCTGAATGCGATTCTCCAGCCGGTAATTATCCAAATCAATCTCCGAGTTCACCAGGTTGATGAGCGTGTCAAGGTCGTGCAGCGGCGCGTCAAGCTCCTCGGCAATTGTGTCGGGGAAGCATTGCAGCATCCATCGGATATCGCGGTAGCTCCGAAGCAGGAGCAGCGTGTTATGGTGCATATTGCGGCGCTTTTCTTTATCGGCCTTGCGAACCGCCTCGTTTTGGATCGCGTCGTCCTCAATAAGCCCACGCTTGGCCAGCATCTCGACGAAGGCGTGGGACTGCATGGAGAGTTGGCTTTCATGCTGGGCATAGATATCCCTTGCTGGGGCGTTCTGTACGTCTTGCTTTTTCATTTGGGTATCCCTCCTTGGATATGTCGTTATGGCCAGGCGCATTGCCGTGGCCGGGGAGGGCTGAGATCCTGTATCCTGCGTTCCCTGTATATACTACCCGCGCAGTCATTCGTACTCTTTGGGAGAGAAGAATACGCGCGCGTATTATATGGGGTAAAAACTGCAACACGATCAACAGCCGGGTGACTTTGAGAGGGACACCCATCGTTGAGGTTGCCAAGCTCGATCCTATTGCTGAACCAGAGCGTATACAGGTTGATTCGCTCATGGTCAGAGCTTGAGTAATGCGTTTTTTGCCCCATAAAACGTATTTCGTTCAAAACACGCATTATGACGGCGTCGGTTGGGGCTTCCACCGGGCCAACGTCCGCCGGATAGAGCCGATTGAATATGAGGCAGCCATAGGAGCCGGGGAGCTTATAAAGCGAAAAGGTATCCGCATACTTTTTAAGGAAGCGCCAGACTTTGGTTTTCTCCCAACCCCAGCGTGCGCCAAGGCTTTCAAGCGTGAGTATCGGTTTACCGCGCATAATTTGAACGGTTGGCGCCAATCTTGAGAATGCGTTATAACGGTCTCCCCATACAGTGTGGCACCAGAGATCAAGCCATGCGTCAGATTCGCCAAAGCGGTATCCCTGTCGGACAAGCCTTTCTGTGACGTCTCGCGGAATGCAAAGGAAGCCGTAGCCTTCGGTGGTGTAGATGGTGCCGGTGGGACAGGTATCGCCGCTACATTCCATGATCCAGTCGTTGATGGTATAGGTGAGCTTCTTCGTTTGTGTGTTGAGCGAGCAGGTGATGAAGCCCATCTCCACAAGCCGCTCCATGACGTTGAGCACCTGCTTGCGATCCTTGACGCCGAGTATGCTTTTCAGTCCTACGATGCCGCCGACCCAAGAGCCAGCGTTGACATCGTTTGTGTAACCACAGTACCGGGCTTTGCCTGGACGGAACGCTGCACGGGAAGCAAGCCGGAGGAATGAACCCATTAACCCCTTGCCTGTAGGTATGTGGGCGCGCGGCAGCTTGACCCACTTGTAGGTAAAGAGGCATTTCATAGAACATATCTCCCATCCGATAGAAAAAAGGGAAATGCTCATCACATCTCCCTTTTTACAGTCCGCAGTATATGGTATAATCCAAGTGTAAGGCGTGTCCCGACTTGTGGTTATTGTCTTGATGCCATCATTCCACGTTGCTTCTGCTAAGATTTTGCTAATCGCCTAGTTTGAAACAACAGTTTATGCAGTGGTATGCAATGATACGGCATTACAAACAATTCACCCATTTTTCTGATTTTTTTGATGATGGGCAACATCACAAGGTATCACAGATAATGCGGTAAAAAACGTCTTGGCGACCTCCTAAGCGAAAGGCCGCGCGTTCGAATCGCGCCGGGGACGCCAGAAAGCCCGATAAAGTCTAACTTTTTCGGGCTTTTCCTTTCTACTGCGCATCGCGGCGCGGAGGTACAGGGAAAAACGGCGGCTTGCTATGCCTATAAACTTTGCGTTGCCCGGCTGAAACTGATAGCTGCGCCCCATAAAATCGCGCAGGAGCGCTGGGTCTCTGTCGTACCATATTGCGGATATAACGGTGCGTATGCTCAGCTCTATGCTGTCGGGGTTGATGCCGTAGCGCCGCGCTATCTCGGGGCAAAGCTTGGTGGTGACGCCGTTCAAAAGGTAGCTGTCCTGCATCGATATGACTATTGCGCATACAAGATACTTGTAACCGAATAGAGCGAAAATACGGATAAAGAAACGATCGAGCGTGTTCTTGCCGATCAGATTTCGGTAGATCTTATCAAAACTAACTCCGTTGACGCTTGAATGAAATGAGAACGGGAAATGCTCTGCATAATGAATTTGAGAGATTTGTTCCATAGTGCATAATGGAAACAAATCTCTCATTTTATACTATCAGCCGAAATTCACAATATTACTTTGCTTTTATGCCGCACTATTTTGCCATATCGATTTCGGCGGCATATTTGCGGGACATCTTGTGAGCCGCATAGAAGCATATTATGGATATTACAGATATTGCAATACATGCTGCCCAGCCAAGGGTATACGCACCTGTAATATCGAATACGCCTGCGACCATAAGGCCGCCCAATGACATACCTGCCTGCAGGGGGCTCTGAGTCAAGCCGCGCATCATATTAAAGCTTTTCGTACCGAATGTGGCGCTTATGATGAGGGGCGCGGAGACTGTGCCAACGCCGGCAGCAAAGGAATAAAGAATTATATACACATAAAATAGATTCTTTTCACCGTGGGCGCCGGCAATGGCAGCAATAAAGGCCAACGCAAAGGCTACAAAAGCGATGGAGGAGGACTTGATACTGCCGAATTTGTCGTGCAGGGCGCCGAGAAGTATTTTGCCAAATATGCCCATCAACGATGAAAGACCTATAACGCTTGCCGCAAATTCTGATCCGTATATATCTGAAATATAGGGATTCATCTGACGCATGGGCGCAGAGCACACAAGGCCCATCCCGAAGAAGCCTATCATGAATATCCAGAAGAAAGCCTTGTTTTTGACATCGTTAGGAGATATTTCAACATTTCCCTCATTGGAGATGAGAGCTTTTTTCTTATCTTTCTCGTTTTCTTCCCAATCCGCTCCGAAAGGCTTCTTACCCATTTCTTCAGGAGTAGCCCGGAGAAGGAAAAATACTACCGGGCAAGCAATGGCTATGATTATTATACCAACGTAGCGGTAGGCTATCCTCCAACCGTAATTTGTTATGAAGCTGTTTATTATGGGGGCGAGGACTGATCCGCCAAAGCCTATGCCCGCCAGGGTGATGCTCATTGCCAACCCGCGCATTTTGTTGAACCAGGCAGTTATCATCATGGATACGGGCATGAAACAGGCGCCTGCCCAGAAGAACCCCAGTATTACGGCAGAAATATAGAACTGACCGATATTTTGTGCTAACGAATAGGACATATAGGCCAGGCCAAAGCCTAACGTTGTAATAGTCAACACGCCGCGCATACGCTTGCGGTCGGAGTAAATTTTACCCCACAGCGGGGAAATCACCATGCCTACCAGCGCAACTATGGTGGAGCTGAGGGTAAAAGCACTTCTGGATACTCCAAATTCTTCTGTTACAGAGATAAGATACTGTGTTGCCGTTGCGTTGATGATCGGAGAGGTGAGGGCACATATAAATGCACAGCCAAAGCATATCACCCACGCATAATGCAGATATTTTTTCATAAATCCTCCATTTCACGAGCAGTTTGTGTTTTCCCTGTCGACTGGTTAAAGAAATTCTATCAAGTTTGCCTATTTAAATAAGTGATTTGCATTACAGTTTTCGAAAAAATTTTTATGGGTCGAATACACATGGATGATTGGATGACAGGTAGCATGAACAGCCATCTTTTATATACTCGCATATTATGCTATAATCTCTGTGCGTTAATAAACATAAGAAAGGAATGCGGGCAGCATGATACCAAACTATTATATGTATGGAGATTTCTTCGATTTTGAAGGCTTGATATTTAAGACTGGGAAAAGAGTCACGCTGGAAAAGCATTCGCCTATTAAACAGTTCAATGAGCCCGCAGACAAATTCTACTATGTGCGGAGCGGGCTTGTGCGTGCTGTGGTGCTGCATAGCGATGGGAACGAGAAAGCATTGTATGTTGCAGGCAGCGGATGTTTACTTCCGCAGTTTTCCCCGCATGGTATGCCTAAATGGGAGGAAAATCTTCTTATGGAGGCGTATACCGATGTGGAGGCAATATTGCTGACCCGCAGCGAGCTTGAGGAGCTTGCAGGCCGCAATTACCCGCTCATGGAAAAAATGCTGGATGTTGCCGTCTGCCTTCAGCATTCCCTTACTGCCCAAATGCTTTCACAGATGTACGATGACGGCATGGTTCGAGTATGCCAGCTGCTGTATTTTCATATCGCAAACCGACATATAAAACATACGCATCCTGTTGAATGCGTGAAAATATCGCAGCAGGATATCGCTATGCTCACCGGACTCAACAGAGTAAACGCGAATAAGGTGCTTCAACAGCTAAAAAAAGAAGAGGCCATAGATATACAGAGAAAACGAATAAAAATACTGGACGTGGAAAGGATAATGGAACATTGTAATGGCGATGTCAACATGGGCGAATGGTGATTTTTCAAAATAATACAAAAATCATAAAAAGTGTTATGTAGCCTATGTAACACTTTTTTTATTGGTTATATGATAGAATGAAATGCAAATCATGCGGCAGCGTGAGCGCTGTATCCATTGGTCTGAAAAAGGAGGTAGGCAAATGAACCGGTTTTTAAAGCAGGCGATTGATGACAAAGAAGAAATGATAGGGAACAGAAGGTTCCTCCATCGCAACCCCGAAATAGGGGATGATCTTCCGATTACGGCGAAATTTGTATCGGAGAAGCTTACTGAGTACGGCATACCGAACAAGGAAATATGCAAATGCGGTATTGTTGGCATAATTGGAGGGAAAAAGCCGGGGAAAACGGTCATGCTCCGCACTGATATGGACGCTCTGCCAATAAAAGAAAACAGCGGGCTGCCTTTTTCCGCAGATAACGGGTACGGTCATTGTTGCGGGCACGACCTCCATACGACCATGCTCCTTGAAGCGGCGAAAATTCTCAAGAGCTGCGAGGATGAGCTTTGCGGAACCGTAAAGCTTATGTTTCAGCCGGGTGAAGAGGTGTTTATAGGTTCAAGGGCGATGATAGACGCCGGGGTTTTGCACGACCCGGAGGTAGATATAGCTGTGGATATGCATATGAACGCCCGTAATCCCGTGGGTACGGTTGCCGTATGCCATGGCTATACCTGCGCTTCCTGTGACGGGATGAAGCTTACCGTAAAAGGCAAAGGATGCCACGGTGCGTGGCCGCATACCGGCATAGATCCCATCAATGTTGCCGCTCATACCTATCTTGCGCTGCAGGAATTGATTGCCCGTGAAGCTCCTGCCGATAAAACCGTGACGCTGACATTTGGGCAGTTTGCCGGAGGTAATGCGGCAAATATTATCCCTGAGGAAGTGGTCATGCAGGGAACCATGCGAATGTTTGATCCCGAGCTTCGTGAAAAGCTAAGAAAACGAGTCCATGAAATCGTTGATTATACAGCGCTGGCTTTCGGCGCAAAAACCGAATACGAAGTACTGTCCGATGTTCCTGCAATGTATACGAATCCTGAGCTGCTTGACGAAATGATGCGTTATTGCGAAGACTTGGATATAAAATACATTCCATATCCGCCGTCTAGTGCCTCGGATGATTATGCGCGCATAACTGAACTGGTCCCAAGTGTGTTTTTCAGCATCGGCTGCAAACCGGATGGAGACGGCCCTACCTATCCGGCACACAATCCTAAAATCGTATTCAATGAGGATGCATTGCCATACGGAGCCGCCATACATGCTCAGTGTGCTTTCGAATATCTTAAAAACAATTAAGGCAAGGATGAAAATCATCTGTACACAAGGATAGAGGTCGCATAATGAAATTGGCAAAAGTTCACTACGGATGGGTAATCTGCTGTGCCTGCTTTGTGGTGATGGCTTTTACAGCACCGCTTGTAAACGCTTGCGCAAGCCTTTACCTACCGGCAGTTACGGAAGAATTTGAAATTTCGCGCAGTGCTTTTACGGTAACCAGCACTTTAGTCGCCATGTGCGGATTACTGCTTTCTCCGATATGGGGGAAGGTATATTCTAAGTACAATATGCGTTGGATATTTTCTGGCTCCCTTATATGCTTCGCATTGTCGTATATGTCTTATTCATTGGCAAACAGCGTCTGGCAGTTCTATGTATCTTCTGTGCTGGTAGGTGTGTTTTATTCTGGTTGTGCCTTCATGCCGGTATCGATGTTCATAACTGCATGGTTCAATAGAAGCCGAGGTCTGGCAATGAGTATTGCTTTAGGAGGTATCGGCATCGGTGGGACTTTTTTGAGCCCGCTTATAACGATGATGATAACCAGTTATGGGTGGCGTACTTCCTACCGAATGATAGGATTGCTGGTTCTTGCGGTCGCAGCGCCTATTGCTTTGCTGTTGATAAGGACAAGGCCAAAGGATAAAGGGCTTAGCCCTTACGGAAACGAAAACGAGCTGAACAATAAGACAAATAGAGATGATGGCGTTCCAAATATCAGCCTTGGAGAAGCGAAAACGCATTGTTTCTTCTATGTACATATGCTCGGAATGCTCTTGCTTGGTATAATCTGCTCTGCACCGCTCAGGCAGATCAGCCCCTGCATATCTGATTCGTATGGACCGCAGGCAGCCGCGCTGATCGTATCCATGTACTCCTTTGTCGGCATATTCGGTAAGCTCATATTAGGGTGGATAAACGACAGGTTCGGCACCATAAAAGGCGCTATGGCGGCGTTTGGCCTAATGGGCGGAGGCTTTCTGTGCCTGATGCTTGGCCGCAGTATGCAGATAATGTACCTTATGGCTATACTGTACGGCATAGGCAACGGGGTCGGCACGGTATCTGCTCCGCTTCTTATAAGCGCAACATTTGGCACAAAGAACTTCAATATAATGCGCGGCCTAACACAAAGCCCGATGCAGCTCGGAATGTCGCTTGGAGGATTATTGCTGGCGGCGGTTTTTGACAGGACAGGATCATATAAGCTGGGCTGGGGAATGTGTATTGTGATAGGTGCTTTATCGGCGATTTGTTTTGCCGCAGCAAAAAGGATGGCTGACAGGTATACCGAAAGAAGGGAAGATTCGGAGGAAAAAGAATGACGGCTTTCATAATGGTCGCAGTATATTTGGGGCTGACCTGCATAATAAGCCTGATAAATAAAAATAGACAGAGCAGCACAAGGAATACTTTCGTGGCGAAGAACGGTATGTCTGCCTGTACGCTTATCCCGCTGCTCTTCGGTGAACTGATAGCAGGCGCCGGTACTGTCGGCAATGCCAGCGAGGCTTTTACGCATGGTATAAATGCAGTATGGGGCAACTGGGGTCAAGCAATAGGCTGTATGGTATTTGTTGTTTTCGCTTCACGGTTCTTTTATGAAGCGGGTCGAAAAGGCGCTATGTCCGTTGCGGAGGCCTTTGAAATGCGTTTTAACAACAAAGTGCGCTGGGCTGTTACTATGGTCGTCCTGCTGGCATTCCTAGTGATATACTCGATGCAGTCTGTTGCGGTCGTGTCGATAGTGGGGCCGATAATACGTTCCGTGGCGGATATAAATGATATTACCATACTCATTGGATGTGCCGTGCTTTTTGCAGTCATATCCTTAAACGGCATAAAGTCCGTTGCGGGGGCAAATGTACTTCATATGGCGGTGATAGTGGTGTTCCTCAGCGTAATAGCCTGGGCCAGCGTCAGGGATGCGGGCGGCGTTGAGAATATATACCAACAACTGCTCGACACCCACTTCAACCTTATGTATCCAGATGTGCCGACCGTTATCGCACAGGTGATTGGGGCGGCTTTTGCAATGATTTCTGCTATGACGGTGGTAAATTCATGCTACTGCTGCCGGAGCCTTCATGAGGCCCGCAAGGGTATCATCGTAGTGGCTGTGCTTGTAACGATTTTTGCTCTGCTGCCTGCCGCGATAGGGCTGTCGGGGCGTATTCTGCTGCCGGAAAGCAACGGAAAAGGCATACTGTACGAAATGGCAAACCGTTTGTCGCCAGGCTGGGGCGGCCTCGCGAGCATTGCAATACTCGGCGCGGTTCTCTCTACGGGCCCCGCAATACTGCTTATGCTGGCCACTACTGTTGTGCGCGATATTTATTTAAATATTAAGCCAAAGGCGAGCGAGAAAAAGCAGATGATATGCTTCAGGGCGTCTGTCGTGGCCATAGCTGTGCTTTCGGTGTTTATAGCCTCAAATATGAAATCGATCCTCAATGATCTGCTGGCATCTTTTCAAATAAGGGCAATATCAGGAATTGTTCTGGTCATATCGCTTCACTGGGATAAGGTAACGAACGATGCAGCCTTCTGGTCTATCGTTGCGGGGGGGGGTTATAGCCGCAATATGGCATTTTGCAGGGAGCCCGTTTGGCATAGCTCCTCTGTGGGTTTCCTTGGGAGTTGGCCTGACTCTTCTTGTGGTCATAAGCCTGTCATCGAATAAAGGAAAAGAAGAATACCAAGAATACTTGCGGCGCTTCAAATCCGAAGCGACAAAAGAATAGTACTTGCTGTGCTACATAGAGCGGCTTGCCTGCACAGGCCGCTCTATTGTTAACTCAACTTGGTTGTGTCTGCTATGGACGTCATCACAGTTACCTAAAGGAAAATATATGCGATAAGCTGGCGGTCGCCGATGGCTCGTTTATGGGTACGACATTTAAGGTGGAGGGGAAGCTCGAAAACCTCACCGATTATTATAGAGTGAAGGACTTCATGGACATAGTGAAAGAATTCCGGAGAGAATGCTTCTATAATTATTGAAAGAGCAGTGGTAATGGGGTTTTATATGGCATCGACACCAGAGCGTCAAAAGAACTCGAAAAAATTGAGGAACTAATAGGAAAGGGCAAGTTGGTACACGGAAATTGCCGGATGTGTTACCATTAAAGCTGCCCGGGAGAACGGGCTTGAAGCCGGTACACCTGTGGTGACCGGAACGGATGATGCGATGCGGCTGCGGGGCTGATTCTCAACCGCTGCGGCAAAGAAACGTTTCACGACAAACCGTTCAAAATGATACTTGCCGGCGGTAGTTTGCATTTTCCGGCTCTTGACTGCCAGACTTATGTATTCCTCAATTACCCTGGCATTTCGTCCAACCGTATCCACATAATATCCGCGGCACCAAAAGTGACGGTTACCGTACTCATACTTGAGATTTACGTGCCGGTCAAATATCATTAGTGAGCTTTTTCCCTACCTTTTTGTTCACATAGCTTTCACAGGATTGTTCCTATATCCGATTTTAGCTTACCGTATATTTCCTGCCGTCGATACTTTGGCGCAAACACAATATGGTATTGGCGTCTCCATTTGAAGCTTTCAATTCTCACCAGCATAGCTGGTGGTTGTTTGCCGCTTAAGCGCCAAAGCAACTCCGCCTGTGCGCCGCAGGAGGAGTTGTTCGGAGTAAGCGTTTATATGAGCAGTTAGGGGGAATTTCCCCGTTGTAAAGGTCAGATCGTCCCATTCCAGGGGCTAGACGGTGATCCTCTCCAAGATACCGCTGGACGAAAACGCCCTCCGTGCCGCAATCGACGCAACCGGCTACACGGCGGGGGAGATGAGCACTGCTCCTTATGAGAAGAAGGGGCGTTTCTCGTTTTTGAAAAAGTGAGCGCCGGAATATCGGCATATATTTCACGCATGGCCCTGATACTTGCTTTCGAATTCCTCGACTATGCCTTTTAATATGAGGGGCAGCCTGCTAAACGCTTCACGGCGGATAATGTAGGGCACACCGTATGCCGCCTCTGCCAACGCGCCGGTCATGGCGGTTATCGTGTCGCTGTCGCCGCCTATGGAGATTGCGCCGCGTATGGCGCTTTCAAAGTCGCCGCTTTCGAGGAATGCGATAATGGCCTCCGGTACGCTGCCGGGGCAGCTCACCTCAAAGCCGTAAACGGGGCGTATCTCATCAAGCGTGCGGTCGAGGTCATAGCCGAACTGCGAGCTTATATAATTCTTTATTTCGCTCTTGGCATACCCTGTGCGGGCGAGGAAGCCCGCCGACGCGATGGCCTGCGCGCCCTTTATTCCGTCGGGGTGGTTATGCGTTACCTCCGAGCTGACTTTTGCCGCCCGCAAAACCTCCTCGAGCGAATCGTATGCCCATATCACAGGCGATACGCGCATGGCGGAGCCGTTGCCCCAGCTGTTGTAGGGCTCGGCGGAATCGCTCTTCAGCCAGTCGATAAAATGCCCACCGTAGCCGCAGTTGGGATACATACGGCCTATCGTTCGGATAGAGGTCAGATAGTCCTCGTGGAT